>Ga0209128_1002329_pt1 | contig 12335 bp, 7 predicted proteins | sample ETNvirnome_6_100_FD_184072 | JGI IMG/M metagenome (GOLD analysis project Ga0209128, IMG submission 184072) | Marine viral communities from the Pacific Ocean - ETNP_6_100 (SPAdes) (version 2) | ecosystem: Environmental > Aquatic > Marine > Oceanic | place: Pacific Ocean | collected 2013-06-19 | reverse complement strand
CTCAACAGTTTAAAGATAAGAAAGTAATTTCTTTGAAATTGGATGATGTGGTGGTTTATGCGGAAGAATTGAATACCGAATTATTAACAGAGAATTTTGAAATTGAAGTTTTTGAAGTCGGAGAATACACAGGAGTTCAGGCTACAGGAAGTATTGCGTTTAATTCTGTGCCTTCAGATGGGGACACCATTACCATTGATGATGGAATTAACGCACAAACTTTTAGTTTTGAAACGTCCCCCGATGGCGACGATACAGATGTAGAAATTGGATCAGATGCTCTCGACACAATGTACAACTTCATCTCTGTATTTAACGCAGTGTTAGCGTCGACAATGCGGACAATCACTTTCTCACAACCGAATGGAGTTCCTACACTGACTTTCCGAAATAGAAATTTCGGACCTGCGTATAATATTCCTATGTCCACCGACAACACCACAGCTTTCACACTTCAAGGCATGGACGGCGGCGTTGATGGCAACAATGTATTGAAGAGAAAATTCTTTGAGAAACAAATACCACAAGTCAAAAATGGAATGATGCTTTCGGAGAGACCCAAAGAAACCGATGCGGCGACTTTGACACCAGCTAGCGTCGAATATTATTTTGATATTTTAACTGATTATAACATTAATCAAACGATTGCATGCAAAGGCGCCGAGATCTATAATAAAGAATCTTATTATATTGATTTGGATTTTGATTGCGACCAAGATGCTCAAGATTTTGTTTACAATGATATTTACGGTTATGTTACGGAGCCCGAAGTATGTCTGGATTAATCTATAAAGGCAACGCCGTCACAGGACTTGGGGAGTTCATGCCCTCTCTTATTATAGAGAAGGTGTATGTAAACGATGCGAGCTTGGATCTTCATTTGGCAGTATATTGGCCTCAAGAACCAACACTGGCCTACCTTACACCCTTGGCGCCAATAGGACGCTTCGGTGAAAACAAGACAATCAGATTTTATGCGATGATAGTATTTGATCAAGACAATATTGACAAAGTTATTGATCGAGAGGCAAATATTTTATCTCAAGCGACTAGAGATTTGCCACTATGGTATGAATCGACCAACGGCACAACTTATGCCCTCCACTATGAAAATTATATAGATTTGAGTATTGATCTATTCAACAATGCGGTGTCCGAAAACAACACCCTAGAAATTGTATACGATGCTGATGAAAATATGTTATATAAATCTACCCTTAGCGTTACAGTGCCCTTCGCCAGCGCATACTCCAACGAATTCCAGAGCTTTGATGAATTTTTCGCAGACAAGGCCAATCCCGCAAATAGAAATATAACGTTATTTTGTTTTCCTACCACCTACGATCTATCAGATACAACAAATTGGAATTATGCATATAATTCTTTTTCTGGGGATCTGGAAACATACTCGTATCTAGGCCATTCGTCGTATCTTCCAGACGATTCTCTTCCTTTGATCGAGAGAAACATCGGCGACATTACTTACGAATCTATTTTTGTCGATGGCGAAGTCGACACCGAACCCAAATTGGCATATATTGATGAAGAAGGCGTTTATTTTGATGAAGTCCCCTTAGTAGCTTTAAATGCTGAATATTATAAGCCAGACTCAATTACTCATGCGGAAATAATAGATAAGTTTAATATTATCTTGTCGAGCCTTGATCCAGATCCTGAAACTGAAATCGAACTATCTGGAGTAGTAGATAGCATTTCATATGCACTAAGTGTGTATGGTAAAGACGCAGATATTTTACACAAGCTAGATAGTATTCGCAAAGCTTTTCCTGAAAGAGGCAGCGCCACCAAAACCGGCCGCCTTTTTGATCAATTTAGTTCTGCCATCGCAGGCACCAATCGGCAAATAAAGTCTAATGATATTTTGCATAAGGTATTGTATCGCAGTCCCAAAGTGATTGATAACCGGACCGTTCCGGCTGCGAATATTACCACAGCAACGTCCCCTACAGTATCGGATTCCGATGGGTACGATCCCGAGGTTATTTACAAAGATGCACTTATAAGCAGAGAAGTGTATTATATACCCACGGTCGCCGGCACTTCGACCGATAAAGACGGAGAATATACCGAATGGGAAACCACCTCAGACGATCCAGCGCTTGCCTTAAATTGGGGATATTTCTTTTGTGATTTTGAAAAAGTTCTACATAGAGATACTGATCTTGCGCAATTATTAGATATAAAAAAAGTAGATAAACTCTTTGGCCATCAATTAATGAACTCTGCAGTTAAGCTGACTGGATATCCAGGGTACCTTGCGCGCCTGGAAGCAGAAGTCTCGACCTACGTAGAATTCGATTTTTCCTACTTTGCTGCTGGTCTCTCTGGTACCAGCGCCGACTGGATCGCCACCACATGGCCAGACCCCAATGGCATTCAAGAGTGGACCGACACCGGAACAATATGGCCAAACCAATGGGCCCGTCCCATCGCCACGGCTACTCCTGGAGTTGATGGCGAGGCCACCGGACATTCTTATATCGCCTTGCGTGCTATAGACTTAGCTAGCTCACAAGGTCTCTATAGTGACGCACTTGGACACGATTATCGTTTAATGTGCTTTGAGTTTGAAGACTATTATACAGCACAAATCAACATCCCCGGCGAGGGCGGCGCCGCATATAAAGTCATCGCCCCCTCGGGGACTGCATATGAAACCACTATTACATTCCGAGATTGCTCTTTGCAAATTCTTGATGGGTTAAAAGAGAAACTGCGGCTCGCCCTAGCAGAATATGCCACCTACGAAAGTGTTGCATCGGAGCATTGTAATTATAATGATATGGGAAGTTATTTTAATTCTTTTTTTGTGAATGCAATGAATGCAGAATATGGCGATAATCCCGAAGAATCCCCTTGGTTTGTTCTCGCGTCTTTGTATTACCTCTACTCAGATTTGTTGGACTCTACTTCGGATAAGTCTCTTGAAGAAATTGGTGCTCTAGCTGCGCAACAAGTAACCAAAATTAGTCCTAATTCTGGTAATTTAGAAGACATTGCTAATTTTAAAACTGCTGTTGATGCCCTCTATACGCAATTGATGGGTATTAATTATGACGGCTACGATGGGGATCCCCAAGCGGACCAGATACTCCGGATCTTCGACGGCCTGCTATTAGAATATAATCAAATTTTCGATCTAAGCGACGTGCCTCTATATATTGGTGATGATGTCGCAGGGGAAGAGGCCGAGGTCGTCGAGGAAGAGGAGGAACCCGGCGAACTCAAATGGGCCAAGATTGGAAGTACGTGGGAGGACACCGCGTGGCACCCAGGTATGAATATCAACGAGTCCGACATGCCATCGAACTGGGGAACTCCTTTCTCCGGTACCTGGGCAGAGGCCGGCTGGCAGACCAACGATCCCGTGGAGACCCTTGATGCCTTCTGGGAGGCCAACCGCGGCACCCTGACCCAGGGGTCGAACCAGCCGGACGTGACCGAGAGTGAGGTCGTCGGCAACTGGACGAGAGTCTACTTCATGGATGAGCGCGACGGCCACGACACCCTGGTATACATCTTCGCTGAAATTACAAACGCGACCTTTGATTTCGGCTTCGGATCGATCTGGGACTACAAGGGCAAGATGAAAATGACACTCTATGAGTGCCAGGAGGGCGGAGTTCCTTCCAACAAATGCAGCCAACGCCCAGGCACGTCGACGGGGGCGGCTGACCGGCAGTACCAAGAGTACGGCGTGGATTATTAATCGTCATGAGCGCAGATGCAAAAAGAGGAGAACTATAAATGCCAAAAAATAGAAACATACAAGATATATCTCAAATTGTAGAAAAAGCCAAGAACAGCACCCAACGTGCTTTTGTGAATGGACAAATATTAGAAGTGGGTACAAGTGCGTTTAACATACAATTAGGAGGTAATATTATAAGTCAGCAAGCCGGAAAGTCCCCCACTTACCCAGGAGCTTCTTTAAATTTATCCGCATTTAATGTGTTGGCTGCTTTAGGTGTCACTCTTTCGCATGAAAAAAAGAGTTATTCGCTCTTAGATGATCAGACAGACACTCAAATTGTTGAAAATATTGCAATTTTTGATCCTATTTATGATACTCTTACCAATAAAGCGGTCGAGGCCAAAGATAAGTTTTCTAACAACAAAGATCCGTTCTATGAGCTTGATGAGGCGCCCCCTCAAAATGAAGCGAGACGTAGAGAAAAGATCATCGAAGATAAATTAACGCCGAGAGTAGAAAAAATAACAGCAGACTTAGTAAAAACTAATTTGGAGAGCCCTACTACTCCAACATTAAAACAATTTAAGAATAGTAGAGATTTTGTGAAGTATGTTAAGTAATTATTATAAAAGGAAGAAGAATTAATGAGTTGGTGGAGCGAAGCGGTCAAGTCAGCACCCGGGGCCCCGGGGACCCGCACCGGTGACGTCGAGACTTCATTCGTTTTGAGCGAAATTAAGTCTACAATGGATCCTTTAATTGAAGTTGGGGGCGGAATCTTGGAGTTCAACGTCACTAACTTGTCCGACTCTGTGTTAACCTACTTAGAAGATGGCGAGATGGCGATTTATTATACTCGTATCACCGATTTCGTCGCGACGTCCATTAACGAAGGCGACACTGTAAAACTTTATTATGGAATTTCTTCCCTCGGGGTCCATGGAGATCTTGATGTTTCTACCGATACTAGTAGCACCCCTGTAACAATTACTGTGACATATGCAAGTGCCGAAAGGGAAAAACTTAGAGATTTATTCGGACAGCCGGAGGGTTCAACTGTAAGCTCCTTAATTGATGATGCCATCACAGCCGTAGGCCAATTTGCGTCATCGATGAACCTAGATACTCGCTTTAAATCCGATGCGGTTAAAACACAAGCTTTCACAGATGCTGATTTAACTATCTTAACGGATGAAGAAGCAGCACAAGGCATCTCGCTTTCGATGTCCAGCGCACTTACTCGCGTTAAAGAGGCCGAAGCTGAGGCCGAAGGTGAGGCCGAAGTATTATAATGAGAAAGAAATAAAACTATGGCTGCTAATAATGACATTGCTAAAACAATAACCTTTTTCGATACAAATTTATTTTCGGGTTCTGCGGAATTATTTAGAACGGCCGTTGGCACATATTGGAATATTGGCTCTTCTTCTACCGAAGGAGAATATTTTCAATTTGCCGAAGATCAAAGTACTCCCCCATTAAGTACTTTTGTTTCTAGTTGGGACACAAATACAAGTGTTTGGACCGATGCGCCAATATCCAAAGAGTCCATGGCGCCAGTTTATACGTATGCTGTACGAGTGGTGGGTACACCGGAGAATATCTCAAATGATAAAGCATGGAAAGCAATTGTTTTAGGTGGCTCTTATGGAGACAATACCTATATGGGTCTTTTTAAAGAAGGGACTTATGATTCTACAATGTTTCAAGTTTATCTCCCCTATTCCAAACAGGAAGCAAAGCTCCTAAGAGGATCAGATTTTTCTAATACAGAGCCTCAACAACAAATTGAAATAGCGTATGATTATCAATATTATGTGGAGGAATACGAGAATAGAGTTGCTTCTGTAGACTATGAAACCTTAATTCCGAATATGTATTTCTTTGAGATCTTTAAAGGACAACAAACTAATTTACAAAACAGCCTTGATTTTAATGTCGATCCGTTAATAACTAGCTTTGCTGACTTCGCAACTCTTACAGCCGAAGATCTTTCACAATTATATGATCCGGTCAACACTTCCATTTTGCCCCCCTTCCAGATTACATCGGGAGATTTAACCACAGAGCAAGACTCCTCGGGAAACGCGAGGTACACTGGTCAGTATAAAGATAAGACTCAAAAAATGAGAGATTATCTAGGCTTTACATATGCCTTTAATACCGTCACAGTCGGAGCGGATTCGTTAATGCCCATTAGACTAAGCAATATTTTATTTGATGACAAAGTATTTGAAGCTGCAGGACTTATGGAAAACATGACTACGGATACAAGCCTTTTTCCTTATTATATTAAAATTAACTTTCCTGTAGATTATACTTCGCAACTGCCAGCCCATCCCAATTCTAGCTTAGGTTCCCTCAAAGATTCAATTGTGGAGAATGGGTTTTCTCAAAAATTTATTAAAACCCTTAAAGAAACATTCTTGGAAGAAACCGAAGACATTCCCATAGAAACTATTGATACAGTACGAGGCGCCGAATTCAACTCAGCCGATTGGAGTGCAACCGCAGGAGCGCAAATAATTGAAAATACAACTGCCGCTACCACAACTATTAAAGCCATAGATTGGACTGAAATGCTTACAACCTGTTATAATAATTATAATTCTGAAACAGCAAATTGTTATTTTATGGGCGAAGAAACAAATGCCAGAGAAGCGGTAATGTCTACCGATAGTAGCCATCGCTATGCCAATACTCTCAATACGCTGGGTGTGTTAGAATATACAGATACCATATTGCGTGATGCTGCCTATAATGATGTAGAAGAATTATTAGAAGCCGCTCGCACGACTCTAGTCACCGATGGCGATGGAACTAGCCAAGTGGGAGTAGAAACACTGGCCTATAGGATTGAAAAATTAGGAGGCGGACCAATAGGAGACGGCTTTACACGAGGTGTTCTCCAGAATTATTGGTTTTTTAATGCGCCATCTTCTGGGGAGGGCGATACCGATTTACAGTTTTATGATTCCCAAATAAAGTACGGAGAAAACTATACATATAGAGTATATGCATATGTTGCGGTAGTGGGCCAAAAATATGAATATTCCGATTTGAGACTCACAAGACAAATAGGACACGCAGATACAGATAATGATGCTGCCACGCCTGATCAAAATTGTTTAGAGTTTTATAATCCAACCACAGATGAAGTGGCAGATCAATTGTATGGGGCCGGTGCTTTACAGACTACATATGCAACCAACGCACAATATGTAGGACCTGATTCCTATCTCGCTGATTTTTATGTAACCTATACACCCACTATAAAAATTGTAGAAGTTCCCCTTTACGCTAAAACCTTAAAAGTACTCGATAATCCGGGCTCTAGACTAGATGTAATCCCCTATCAACTTTTAGATGATTCGCAATCAATCGGGTTTGTATTAAATTATGAATTCTTTGTACAAAACGTTTTCCCTGGCGCGCTGACGGCTGAAGATGCTCAGCTTAAAGCTGATTATGAAAGCGCAAATGATTTTATTCCTGGAGAGCAGATCACATTAGATTCGGTTTCTCGTGCACGTTATATTGAAGTATATCGCTTAGACACAAAGCCTAAACAAGTAACCGATTTTGCGGACAACATATATCAAAGAATTGATTTAAAAATAACCAACACAAAAGCAACCAAAAATATTGCCAATGTAGTAGATAAAATTCGCACCAATACCAAATATTATTATTTATTTCGAGCGTTAAACGAGCATCATATGCCTAGCCACATGTCAGAAATCTATGAAGCCGAATTGGTAAATGACGGAGGCTATAAATATGCGACCTTTAACACTCTTTTCGAAGAGGATCTAGAAGAAGAAACTTTTACAGAGCCTTCTAAGTTCTTTAAGAAGCTAATGCACTTGAAGCCAAACGCGTCTCAGCTTTTGTTCGATACTAGTAATGTAGATTTTGGCAACACCGCCGCATCTGAAGTAAGCAACGTGAGTGTAGGCGATGCAGAAGATCCTATTTGGGATAAAACGTTTAAAATACGTCTGACATCCAAGAAAACTGGCAAAAAAATAGATTTAAACATTACTTATAATTTAGAGAACCAATAATAACTACGTGGAAAACATGGAGATAATAAAATGTCTTTCTTAAAAGACGCCGGCAGCATTGCCCTAGATGCAATCTTAACAGACGCAGGCCGCAAAAGAATGGCACAGGGCAAATTTAAGATTGCCAAATTTGCGATTGGGGATGACGAGATGGATTATTCTCTTTTGGGAATTTGGGCCGACGCCGAAGGTGATCGTGAGCCCAACGATCCCAATACTAATACCACATATGATCGTAAGTCTCTCATGTCACAAACTCCCGAATTGGAAGCCTTGTCCGAGAGAAACGCTAATATCAATTATGGCCTTTTAACATTTGCCAGACCAGATTTGCTATATATGCCTGTTTTAAAAACTAACGAGCAGCAAGAAAGCTCCGCTAAAAAATCCCTGGGACCAGTGCTGGGAGATGTTTATTATCTATCAGTAAACGACGAGACAACTAAAAAACTTCGGAGCATGCTTCCAGATACGACATCTCCAAGTAACTTATATGTATTAGAAAGCAACGATGCCACTAATGTGAGAATTATAATTGAGTCAGGTTTAGAAATAGATATGTTAGACAGAACGGCGGAATATAGAGATGCTTATATTTTAGAAACCAATTTATATGATGACTCTTTCTATGTTTATTGTGATCAGAGATTTGTAGAAAATTTGTGGGGACCACCAACCAGCGCTGTCTTTAAAAATGATGACGAAGATGATGGTCGCTCCCGTGTTGATTTTGGAGTCCTCCAGAGAACCATACCAACATCGCTCCCTACGATTCTTCACCACTTTAATCCTTACATAATCCGCGGCACTCCCAATTTAGTTTATAACACTTCAGACGGTAAAGATACCCAGGTTTCATCCATAAGTGGCCCACGCGGCTCCGCGACCGCAATATCTTTTACAGTGGCAGGCGATTTAAAAACGAGATCAGAAGGAACGACCGATCCTAAATATACGGTCTATGGAACAATTTCTAAGAATTTGTTTAGTGATGGAAATTTATATGATTACATCGATACAACTGTGTATGTGGAAGGCCGCGCCTCCAACGCTAGAATTCAGTTGCCGATAAGAATTATTAGATATTCTGGCACGAGTTAATGCATAAAATTAATAAAGACATTACTTAGAAATGAAACTATTTATGAAGAGAGAGGAAAATAAATGGCTTTTTTAGATAACTCAGGCGACATTATTTTAGATTCAGTCTTAACGGTAGACGGTCGTCTTCGAATGGCTCAAGGCACCTTTAAGATTACTAAGTTTGCTTTAGGTGATGATGGCATTAATTATGCCCTCTACAATCCCAACACGGGCTCAGCTTACACAGATTTGCAAATCTTACAAACACCCGTGGAAGTGGCACACACCCAAGCAGCGTATATCAATTATGGATTACTTTCCATTACTAGAAATGATATGCTTTATCTGCCGAGATTAAAGCTTAATGAATTAGTACAACGCGCTGTTGTAACTTATGGCAAGGTTTTTTATTTAGCCGTTAATTCGGAAACCAAAACCGCTCTGAACACTCAATTTCAGACGAAGAAATATACATTAGTCAGCGAGACTACTACCGGAACACAACTCATATTTGAAACAGGCCTCGATGGAGCCGGCAATGACGGAATCACAGGCACGCCGAGTAATCAAAGTGCTTATCTGGATAATCTAAACCTTACTGATAAGTCATTTAATGTTTATGTAGATGCAAGATTTCTCACAAATGTATATGGGCCCGCTCGCGGCGCCGGCACTAAGTTTACTAATCAGCCTAGTGGACAAGAAGATGTGAGCTTGCCTTTGGTCGCCGCCGGTGGCCGTGCCGCCACTCAAGGCTTGACTAACTACACTACCTATACCATCAATGGAATTAGAAACCGGGTTTATTATACCGGCACTTCAACCGCTGCTACCACTGTCTCGGCTATTGACGGACCCCGCGGTTCTGTAACTGCTCTCAATTTCAAAGTGGATAATGGATTAACAGCGGTGGCCGGCGGCAATAGAAGCGCCAAGTATTCGCTTTATGGCTCTATTGGTCAGGACTTATTTAGCGATGGCAATACTTATGATTATATCGATACGCTCGTATATATAGTTGGGGCTAGTTCGCAGGCGCAGTACCAAATACCAGTTAGAATTATAAGGCAGGCCTCATAGGCAAACGGAGATTATAAATGCCAGTACAGAATTATGAACAGCTAAACGTCAATACCGACGTTACCACCACACGAACCGTATTGCACGAAGCAATCCCCATCACAGGGTCGATTATATCAGGAACGTATGGAAATTGGCCGAACGAAAATAACATCAAGAACTTTTCTCATGGAATGTTTCAATCAGTTTATGATTATCCATATCTAAGTTCTTCGGCCAATCACATTTTTGATATTACTTTTGCATATGCAGCCACGTCGGGAATGTCGGGCTCCTCTACGGACGATCTCCCATCGGGCTACTCCGGACCTGTTCAAAATGCCAAGAAGATTAATATGTATAACCAGTTTGCTCAAGTTCTCTTGGGTTATAGTGGAAGTACTAACACAATTGAAACCTTTGAAAGCGATCTAAATTTTGCTGATGATAATCGTCAAATGAAAGAAGTGTTTACCATTAACTTTGCGCGTCTTCTTACCAAGGATCAAATCAAGAAAGGCTCTTTCTCTTTGGTCGTTGGAACTGGTAGCTGGACTAATCCATTTGAAGATATCGCTGACACGCCGTCTCCCACAACTATTACGATTACGGACGCCTCAGCTTCTTCTGCTAACGATCAGGGTACTAAAAATACTTTGGGAGGCGATTACGGAGTCTTATATGCATCCGCTAGCGGCCGCGCCGACGACGGCAGTGGCTTCTACCGCACTAATGATGCAGTAGGGGTTCTGTTTTACCAATCGGGAATTGCGGTGATCACCGCCTCTGTATTTGCAGTATCGGGAGGCGTCGGCGACTTCTACACAGGCAGCGGCGGCTCTGTATATTATAACATCACACAGTCGCTCTCCGGCGCAAATATCACCGGATCCTGTGACGCACTAAGACACCGCATTAAGAGCTTGTCTTTCAACAATACGACCGAAATCAATTCGCAGATTTATTTCTGCCGCGTTCCTCATAACAAATTCAACTATAGCTCCAATCCCACATATTTAACGGGAAGCAAGATTAGGGTTAAGAATGTTGCTAGTGATAATCCAATATCGTATATTACAACGGTCGGATTGTATTCGCCAGATAATCAATTAATGGCTGTCGCAAAGCTTTCTGAACCGCTTAAGAAAGATCCAACTAATGAGATGACGATCCGAGTCCGACTGGATTACTAAAAATGTCGTTCAAGAAATTTGAACCAAAAGACATACTATTAAACACAATGAAGGCTCACCCTAGTTGTGAGTTTGTCATTTGGAATGGACAGGTTTATTATAACAATATTCCGCAATTACTAGGCGATAGTTATCGAAGTCCCGAATCGGCAGACGGCACTGGAGTACCCCAGGCGCCGGCAGACCCAGTAACTGGTCCCTGGCTGGGACTCAAATGGACCGGTGGACAGGTACGAAACGTGCCTCCTGGATTTATTAGCCTATATGAGTACAATATTGATAGAGCGCTAAATATCAATAACTTTATCTATCCTTATATTCGCAAAGACTCTGCGAGAGCTAGCTTTAGAACAGCCATCGCATCCAGCAGCGAAGGCGGCTGGACAGAAAACGAATGGGAAAGTGCGGTCAATTCTGATATATTATACGGAGAGTATCCCCTCTCGGCATCTATAAGTCGCAAATATATCACAACACCTTCTGCTTCAGTCTCTGCTAGTTGTCCTACATGTGGTCCTTCTCGTTCCGACCCAAACTCACTACACCCACAAGGCCAATACGATAAACAATTTGTTGCTTTAAAAAATCGATTGAATTTCTATGGTAACAGAAGCAAACACTATCTCGTTACATCTTCGTTCGGAGACAAGAATATTCAGATCCTCAATATGATAAACATTCCGTCTATCTTTTATGGAACTCAAATTCAACCTGGAAGCATTTCATTAAAATTTTATATAACAGGGTCATTGGCCGGCGAATTGCGCGACATCAAACAAAATGGCGAACTCATCCAGGTTTCTGGCACTTACCAGGATGATGCGGCTTCGGCAGATGCATCTCCGGTTCTCGGCCGAGTGGCAGGAGTGACATTATACGATGAGGGCATTATATTATTGACTGGTTCTTGGTCGTTGGACGGCTCCGGGTTTGCATTCCCACCGGCTATTTCATGTTCTAATAGTTCACAGGCGGGTTGCTCGGATATATCATGGTATCCTGATGACAGCGCACGGTGGAATAATTTTGGTGCCGGCGCCAATGATTTAATTCAACTTAATAATATGGACCCTTCGCCGCAGGCTGAATTTGCCAAAGCTTCTTTTAACATGTCATTTCGCGGCACAACCGAAACGCAAGTCATGACAATGTTTGCACATGCCAAACGCGGAGAAACCAATTTTTCCAATAATCCTACCTCGATTCAATACGGTCAAG
>Ga0209128_1002328_pt1 | contig 12339 bp, 13 predicted proteins | sample ETNvirnome_6_100_FD_184072 | JGI IMG/M metagenome (GOLD analysis project Ga0209128, IMG submission 184072) | Marine viral communities from the Pacific Ocean - ETNP_6_100 (SPAdes) (version 2) | ecosystem: Environmental > Aquatic > Marine > Oceanic | place: Pacific Ocean | collected 2013-06-19 | reverse complement strand
TTATTGGATATCAATCATCCACTGCATCAGTAGATGTTAGTGGTGATGTAACACTCGACTTTAGTTTAGCGGTTTCCGCAGTCGAGATGTCAGCATTAGAAGTTTTAGCTTCTCGTGCAGGCGAAAAAACACCTGTTGCACATTCAACGGTAGATAAAGCAGAGATGGAATTTCGTCTTGGATCACAAGACCTTCCAATGACTCTTAATCTAACACCGAGTGTATATGCAACTCAACAAGGTGGTGGTGCGGGTGATGCTCGTATCAATGTTCGAGGGTTTAACCAACGGAATATAGCCGTTATGATTAATGGTGTTCCACAAAATGATATGGAAAATGGTTGGGTCTATTGGTCCAATTGGGATGGTGTAGCAGACGCTGCACATTCTATTCAAATGCAGCGCGGATTAAGTGCTGTTAATTTGGCTACTCCTTCCATCGGTGGAACTATGAATGTCATAACAGACCCTGCTGCTCACGAAAAGGGTGGTAAGTACAAACAAGAAGTTGGTGCAGGTGGATTTTTGAAATCTACTTTTAATTATAATAGTGGTCTCATAGGTGATAAACTCGCCTTGAGTGGTGCTATTGTAAGAAAGACAGGTGATGGTGTCATAGACAAAGCATGGACTGATGCATGGGCATATTATTTTGGTGCAAGTTACGCACTAAATAAAGACAACCGATTCGAATTATACGCAATCGGTGCTCCCCAACGTCATGGTCAGAATCTATACAAACAGAATATCGGTGCATACGATGCCGAATTTGCTGAGAGTGTAGATGGATATGATACTGAAGCACTTGGTGAAGATGGTAAGTTCAAAGATGTTGGACGATTCTTTAACCAAAACTGGTCACCAGTTGATCCGTCATATACAGGTAAACAATACTATTATATGTATGGTGCTAAAACAGTTGATAGACACGATCCTAATTTCATCAATGAAAGAGAAAACTTCTTTCATAAACCATTAGTAAATCTTAACCATTTCTTAACCATCAACGACAAAACAATGTTGAGTTCAGTATTGTATTGGAGTGGTGGTTCTGGTGGTGGTACAGGTACTTATGGTAGGATTCCTACTATGGATGCTGATGGTACATTAGGTGGAGAGAACTATAAGTTCTATTATGGTCGTTCTCCCTGGACACGTGATTGGAATGCTCTTGTAGCTATGAATTCAGGTAATGATTCAGTAGTATATGTTGATAAGAGAGCTATCAATAGAGATGCAGGACAATCAGTTGGTATTCTTCGTAATAGTATCAATCGTCAGAATACATATGGTCTTATTTCTAAACTTAATTATGATTTTAATGATGAGTTAAAATTACAAGTAGGTATTGATTGGAGAACTGCTGGTATTGAGCACGCACGTGAAGTTCGTGATCTTATGGGTGGTGATTACTATATGGATTATGCTGATGATAACGCAGCTGATGGTAAAAGAGTTGAGTTAGGTGATATAATTGCCTATCACAATGAAACTACCGTTGATTGGTTAGGTGGATTCCTGCAAGGATCTTATTCTTCAGGTCCACTTTCTGCTTATGGTATGGCTGGAGTATCAAGTATTAAATACTCTTACCAAGATCATTTCACCGTTGCTGATGAAGTAATAAAAGCTGAAGCTATTAGTACTACTCAGTTCAAAGGTGGAGCAATGTACGATGTTTCCGATAACATTAGCGTTTTTGGTAACTTTGGTATTGTTGAAAAACCACCCATCATGGATAATGTAATTTATTTTGATGGTACAGTTGCTTCAGATCCTGCAAACGAAAGATTCGTCAGCTCAGAAGCTGGTGTAAACTTTTCGTCAGCCGTTGGAAATATCAAGGTTGGTGCATACAGTACAGATTGGAAAGACAGAAATCTTACCAAATCTGTAACATCTGGACAAGGTTCCAGTGGTGATACTGATGTTATATTCCTAAGTGGAATTAATCAGAAACACCAAGGTATTGAAGTTGAAGCTTCTACACAAGTACTTGATTTACTTAGATTAGACGCCATAGTAAGTGTTGGTACTTGGAAGTTTGATGGTGATGCCGATGGTAATTATCAAGAAGATGAGTTTAACGAAGATGGTCAAGTCATTGGACAAACAACCACTCCGTATTCTTACGCACTTGATGGTTTGTTTGTAGGTGATCAACCTCAAACATCTTACGCACTTGTTGGAACTCTTACTCCTGTAAAAGGATTACAATTACAGGCAGTATACAATCAGTATGATAATAATTATTCTGATTGGAGTCCTGGAGCAAGAGAGTATGATGGTTCAGACGCCGATGCAGATAGAGAACAAGTATGGAAAGCACCTGGATATTCCAAAGTGGATTTACATGCTTCATATGCCCTACCTACTATTGGTGGGTATAACTTCACCGCTTTTGCACATATATTTAATGCGACAGACGCAATATTTGTACAAGATGCAGTGGACCATAGTCAATATAATAGCTATGGGAACAAAGTTCACGCAGCACATAATGCTGAAGTATTTCTTGGAACACCAAGATACTTTAATGTAGGAATGTCTGTGAATTTTTAGATGGCTTATTGGGGAGTTGAAATATACTCCCCATTTTCCATAAAAAGAATCCTTGACTTATATAGGGTTTTAGTTGTATATTCCAGTATCGAAAATGGGGTTTTTATAATCTAAATGTTTCAAAATATTTATTACGATAATTACAAAAAGAAAGTACATATTTGGGATGACCGGAAAGGTCATGTAGTATTGCCTTATAAGCATTATGCTTATATTAAAGATAGGAATGGTAGAGACGTATCGTTATATGGTGATAGATTAAAGAAAATTTATAAATGGGAAAAAAATCAAACTGGGTTATATGAATCTGATGTTAATCCTGAAATGAGAACCCTTGTAGATACTTATACTGATTCTGATGATATGTCAGAAGGTCATCGTATTATGTTTTTTGATATTGAAGTTGAAGTTACTAAAGGGTTTCCGTTACCTTCAAAAGCGGAAAATAAAATTACATCTATCGCATTATATGATTCAATAATGGATAAATATTACTGTTATGTTCTTGATGAATCTCTTAGTTTAGATGTAGATTTTGGTGAAAACATAACCGTTGAAGCATTTTCAAGTGAACCAGAACTTTTAAATAGGTTTTTTGTTAAATATAGGGAAATACAACCAACTATATTAAGTGGATGGAATACTAATAATTTTGATATTCCATATCTGTATAATAGAGCTAGTCAAATATTAGGACAAGATGTAGCAAACTGTCTTTCTCATATTGATCAAGTACATTACAGTAATTATCGTCAACAATTTGGAATTGCTGGAGTATCTTGTTTAGATTATTTAGCGTTATATAAACGATTTACATTCAGTCAAAAATCTTCATACAGATTGGATGATATAGCAAATAGTGAATTAGGGATAAAGAAAATTTCTTATGAAGGAACACTTAATGATTTATATGAAAGTGATTTAAAAAGATTTGTTGAATATAATATTCATGACGTTAGATTAGTTAAAAAATTGAATGATAAGTTAGATTTTATTGATATAGCTAGAGGTATTTGTCATTTAGGTCATGTTCCTTATGAAGATATTCATATGTCAAGTAGATATCTTGAGGGTGCTATTTTGGTATATTTAAAAAAATTAGGTATAGTTGCTCCAAATAAAGATCCAAAGGGAAAAGAATTAATTAAGAAGGATGAAAAGTTTGTTGGTGCTTATGTTCAAGATCCACAAAGAGGTAGATATGAATGGGTTTATGATTTAGATATTACATCTATGTATCCATCTACAATTATGAGTTTAAATATATCACCAGAGACTAAGGTTGGAAAAGTAGATGGGTGGGATGCTAGAGAGTTTGTAACAGGTATAAATAAAACGTATACTCTTGTTAATAAAAATGGTAAAGAAGTTAAATTATCAGAGAAAAAATTAAAAGAATATTTAGATAATAATAATGTTTCAATTTCTACAAATGGAGTAATTTATAGAAATAATAAAAAAGGTTTAATTCCATCTCTACTTTCAACATGGTTTGATAAAAGAAGTGAATATAGAAAGCTTATGAAAAAGTTTGCAGATGAAGATGATATGGATAAGTATCACTATTTTAATAGAATGCAGTATATTCAAAAAGTTGTATTAAATTCATTGTATGGTGTATTAGGACTTCCCGTATTTCGTTTTTATGATTTGGATAATGCAGAAGCAGTTACTACTACTGGGCAGGAATTAATTAAGTATACAAAGGTTATTGGTAATCATTTTTATAACAATGAGTTAGGTGATGAAAAAGACTATTGTATTTATATTGATACTGATTCGGTATTCTTTTCTGCATTACCTTTAATTGAAAAAAGATTTCCAAATCAAAAATTAAGTGATGTAATGATGACTCAGAGAATTAGTGAGATTGCATCAGAAGTTCAAAGTTTTATTAATAGAATGTATGGTCAATTTTCAAAGAGATTTTGTAATATTGATAATCATAGATTTGAAATTAAGCAAGAAATTATAGCGAGATCTGGATTGTTTATTGTTAAGAAAAGATATGGAATGAAAATTATTAGTGATAATGGAGTTAAGGTTAATAAAATATTAATGAAGGGAATAGATACAGTTAGAAGCAATTTCCCTACAGCTCTTAGACTAATACTTAAAGAAGTTTTAGAAGATATATTATCGGATGTTCCAAAGGAAAAAATTGATGAAAGAATATTAAATTTTAAAGATAAAATGAAAACTATGGATATAGATGAAATAGCAACACCTACTACAGTAAAAGGTATGAGTAAATATTTGCAAGCAGATGAACAAAATACTTCTATGTTTTCAAGATATTATAAAGGAACTCCAGTTCACGTTAAAGCTGCACTTGCATACAATGATTTATTGAAACATTTTAAGAGAGATAAGAAGTATAGTAAGATAGAAAATATAAGTAAAATAAAATGGGTGTATTTAAAAAAGAATCAATATGGATTGGAAACTTTAGCGTACAAAGGTCATGAAGACCCTATAGAAATTTTGTCGTTTATAAGAGAAAGTGTTGATTATGATAAAATTTATAGTAAATCATTAAAGAAAAAAATAACTATGTTTTACGATACCATGGATTGGGGAGAACCAACTGATGCTAGTAAGACTATAGAAAGATTCTTTTAATTTTGAACAAACTCACTTATATATATGTATATATAGGTTATAATAATAAGGAGAATGAAAATGGAAAAACATAAATTAACTCGATTTATTGATAAATATCATTTGAGTGGTAACGTCAATTCTGTAATTTTAAATAGTAGTAAGAAAACTTTACAGACTAGGTTTATGACTGGAGACAAATCACTTTTAGGTGAATTATCAATGAACGGTTGGTCTTTTGAAGATATTAAACTTGGAGTTTATGATACAGAACAAATGGTCAAACTTTTAGGTGTATTATCTGATGAAGTTGAGTTGAATTTAATGAAAGCAGGAGATAAGGCTATAGCATTAAAAGTTGAAGATGGTAATGCTCATGTTAACTATATGTTATCAGACTTATCTGTAATTAATAATCCACCTGCATTAAAAGATCTTCCAGACTTTGGATTACAAATAAAAGTAGATAATACCTTTATTCAAAAGTTTATAGCTGGAAAATCTGCATTATCAGATACGGATAGTTTCACCGTTATTTCAGAAAATGATAAGGTTGAATTGGTTATAGGATATTCAAAAATAAATACTAACAGGGTTACAATTCCTGTAAGGACAGAAACTTATACTGAAATCAAAAAAGTTTCTTTTAACGCTGATTTATTTAGGGATGTATTAGTAGCAAATAAAGAATGTGAAAGTGCAGTACTTGAAATTAGTGAACAAGGGTTGGCACGTATAAATTTTAAAGTAGATGAATATAATGCTACTTATTATTTAGTTGCAATTACTGATGTTGACTAATGGAAGGTTATGTTGATACATCAAAAGTATCACTTAGATTAGTTTCAAAACCAATAGCTAGAAAGTTTATAGAGAAGAATCACTATAGTGGTAGATTATCTTCTTGTAGATATCCAATAGGTATATTTTATCAATCCGACAATGAACATAAGTTTTTTAATGAAAAAGAGGAAAAACTTATTGGATGTATTGCTTATGGATTTCCAATAGGTAGAAGAGTTCTTGGTTCTATATTTAAAAAGGATTTAGAACTTACTACTAAAAATATATTGGAACTAACTCGATTAGTTATTTATGATGATTATGGAAAAAACATAGAATCGTTTGTTATTTCACAATCGTTTAAATGGTTAAGGAAAAATGCTCCAGATGTAAAGGTATTAATATCATATGCCGATCCAGAACAGAATCATACTGGGAAAATATATCAAGCAACTAATTGGTTGTATCAAGGATGTGGTGATATTCAAATGGCACCTACGTTCAGTTTGAGAATAGAAGAAGATGGAGAGTGGATTCATAGTAGAACTGTTTATTCTATGTATGGTAGTAGTAATGCTGAACATTTAAAAAATCAAATTGGACATACTTTTTGGTTAAAGAAGGAAGCAGAAAAACATAGATATTTATTTTTTCTTGGTAGTAGAAAAGAAAAGAAACTATTTATTACTAACTTGAAACACCCTCTGTTACCTTATCCGAAAGAAGCTTTAAATAAAGCAGAAATTATTAAACACGAAGTAAACGAAAAAGGATTTTATGAAAAGTAATACCTTATGGGTAGAAAAGTATCGGCCCTCTTCTCTTGACTCTTACATTGGGAATGATCATCTCAAAAGTAAGGTCAAGGTGTATCTAGAGAGTGGAGACTTACCGCATCTTTTATTACATGGAAAGGCTGGTACGGGTAAGACCACTCTCGCAAAAATATTGATGAATAATATAGATTGTGATTATTTATATATTAATGCGAGTGATGAAAATAATGTAGAAACAGTTAGAACTAAAATTAAGAATTTCGCTTCTTCTGTTGGATTTAAAGATTACAAAATTGTTACGTTAGATGAGTGTGATTATATTACACCAAATGCACAGGCAGCTCTTCGTAACTTAATGGAAACTTTCTCGAGACATTGTAGATTTATTTTGACTTGTAACTTTGTTGAACGTATAATTGACCCTATACAAAGTAGGTGTCAATCCTTTCAAATAATTCCACCATCAAAGGGAGAAGTTGCTCAAAGAATGGTTCAGATTTTTGAAGAAGAAGAGGTTAAGTTTGACTTAGATGATTTAAAGATATTAATAAATTCAGGATATCCAGATATTCGTAGAGTTATTAATTCAGCACAACGGAGTGTTATTGATTATGAATTAAAGTTGGATAAAGATAGTATAATACAAAATGATTATAAATTAGAATTGTTAGAGATACTTAAAACGCAAGATAAAAAAAATGCATTTAAAAATATAAGACAGTTGGTAGCTGATTCACAAATTACAGATTTTGCTGATTTATTTAGATTGTTATATGATGAAGTTGATGGTTATGGAAAAGGTCATGTTGCAGAATGTATTTTAATAGTTGCGAAGTATGAGTTAAGTGATAGTCAGGTAGTTGATAAAGAGATCAATGCTATGGCTATGTTAATAGAACTATTGGGAGTAATAAAATAATGGACGAAAAATATTGGGGTGAAAAGAAAGCCCCACAAAAATCAGTACAAAAACCTAAAGCTGAAGAAAAACATATATCTGTACAAGAAAATAAAATTTATTATTATGCCAACGTAAATAGAGATAGTGTATCTGAACTTAATAAAAAAGTTGGTGAGATAGAATCTAAAAGTTTAACCCTTGCAAATAATTTAGATATAAATCCACCTTCAATTAAAATACTCATAAATTCAGGTGGTGGTTCAATTACCGCTGGTATTTCATCCATGGATACGATATTAAGATGTAAAGTTCCTGTTGAAACTTATGTAGATGGATTTTGTGCAAGTGCAGCTACTTTTATTTCAGTAGTGGGAAGTAAAAGATTTATGAGTAGAAATTCTTATATGTTGATACATCAATTATCTTCATCATTATGGGGAAAATATTCTGAAATAGAAGATGAGAAAAAGAATTTAGATTTAATGATGGAAACAATTAAAAATGTATATAAAGAATATACTAAAGTTCCAATGAGAAAAGTTGATGGAATATTGAAGCATGATTTACTATGGGATGCTAAAACGTGTTTAAAATATGGATTAATAGACGAAATTATTTAGGAGTTATAAAATGAGTATGCACCCACAAAAACCTTTACCAAAAGCACAAGTTAAAGTAGATTTAAAAGATGCAGAAACTATTAAATGTAAGAGTTGTAATAATTATTTATTTATTACTTCATTTATACTAAAGAGGTTATCTGCGTTAGTATCACCTAATGGACAAGAAGCACTTATTCCAGTTCAGGTTTATAGTTGTGGAAATTGTGGTGAGGTTGCAGAAGGTATGTTAGAGGGTAGTGGATTAGATGTCGAAGAAAAAGAATGAATCAAAACCTAAAAAGGAAAAGAGAGTTAGTGCAGCTGGTAAAGGTGATAAAATTAGAAGAGGTATATCTATAGATGAGTGGGGTAAAAGGTGGGAAGCGATCTTCCGTAAAAAAGAAAGCACCGTGGTTGTGGACAAAGGATCTACTGACGAGTCAGAAGGAACGACTTGAAGATTATTCAGATTATGAAATAAAGAGTTGGTCTAATTATATGATTAATCGGTTTTTATCTATGAAGAGTGATTGGATAGAAATTATTAATGAAGTTCAAAAATATCCAATAAGTTCAAAAGAATTATATAGGGTTTATAGAGATATATTTCCTAGAAAAAGTCAATTTTTAAAATATGTTAAAGGAAAAAAGAATATGAGTCATCAAAAATGGGTAATAGATCTTATTGTAAAACACTTCGATGTAAGTAGTACTGAAGCGATAAGTTATTTAGAAACTTATTATCTTACAGAGCAAGGTAAACAAGAACTATTAACTATTATTCAAAGTTATGGTGTGGATCCAAAAGAAGTTAAGAAACTTAATTTGCGATGAAAGTTAGAGATTTTACGGTAGAAGAAGTTCTACGTAGATCTATAGCACCATTCATTGAAAAATATCATTATTCTCAAAATGTAAATGGAGTTCAAAGTACTCATTGTTTTGGGTTATATAAAGAAGGAAATTTTGGTTTACCAACTATGATAGGTGCTATGATGTATGCATGGCCTTCAATGCCAGCAACGGCTAAAAAATATAATCCTGATGATCCACTTAGAATATATGAACTTAGAAGGTTAGTGTGTATTGATGATACACCAACTAATACAGAAAGTTATTTTATAGGAAATACATTAAAATGGTTAAAGAAAAATACAAATATACAAGTTATAGTATCATTCGCAGATCCTCATCATGGACATAGTGGAGTGATTTATAAGGCTTCAAACTTTATATACAAGGGAGAGACTGGAAAGGGCAGTATTTTAATGGTAGATGGAAAGGAAATGCATTCACGTTCCTTAAATCAACGAAAACGCCCATATAGTAGAGAAATTAAGAGAAGGTATGATGCAGGAGATCCAAATATCTTTGTAAAAAAATTACCATCAAAGCACATTTATGTGTATTATTTAGATAAACGATTAAGGAGAAAGTATGAAGAATAAAGAGTTAAAATTAATGTATAAAGAATTAGATTATGGTGTAGATACACAAAATAATATAATATATTTATCAGAAACGTTGTCTATTACCGATGTAAGAGATGTTAGTTCTAGACTTGAAATGTGTAGAAAAGTAAATGGAGATAAACCTATAGATTTAATATTATCATCTTATGGTGGAGATGTATATTCTATGTTAGGTATTATTGATTATATGAGATTAATGGATGTTAAAGTAAATACACGTTGTTATGGAGCAGCTATGTCCGCGGCAGCTGTAATTTTAGCATGTGGTACTGGCGAACGAACTATGTCTAAGAATGCTACGGTTATGATTCATGAAGGTTCTATTTTTGAAGAAGGTAAGATTTCTGATGTCCTTAAATCTTCAGATCATTTAAAAGAGTTACATAAAACTATCAATAAAATATTATCAGAAGTAACTAATAAAGATGAAGAGTATTGGACTGAAAAAACAAAAACAGATTTGTATTTAACAGCAGAAGAATGTTTAGAATTTAAAATAATAGATAAGATAGAAGGGGTATAAAATGGCTAAATCAAAGATGATAAAAGAAGCCAAAAATAAACAACCTTATGGGAATAAAAAGGAAAGTAGTTTAGATGTTGTTTCTATAATGGAAAAAGAATATCCACAAATGATGGATGAATTCAAAAGGATTCAACAAGAGCAATATGAATTATTTGCAGTAAAGCAACACGATTATGGTCCTCATAATATTTCTATGGGAACTGAATTGAGAAATGAAAAGGAAGTTAAATTAGCACTTACTGCTTTAACTGTTAGAATTAATGATAAAGTAAATAGATTAGTTAATTTAATTATTCGTAGAGATTCAGAAGGTCAAGCTGAACCAGTAGAAGATGCATTTGCAGATTTATCTGTTTATGGAATTATAGCACGAATTGTAATAAATGGTAAATGGGGTAAATGAAAGTAGTTAGCTACAGTCAATTTTCTCAATGGTCTTCCTGTCCACATAAGTGGAAGCTAAATTATATAGATAACCTTAGAGATTTTACAGGTAATATTCATACGTTATTTGGAACATCAATGCATGAAGTATTACAGAAATACTTAACGGTTATGTATACAGAAACTATTAAAGCTGCTGACAATTTAGATTTGAATTCTATGTTGGTAGAAAGAATGAAAGAGAACTTTAAAGAATGGGAAGAACCACAATGCACTCAGGAAGAAATGAGTGAATTTTATAATCATGGTGTAATAATATTAGATTGGGTTAAAAAACGTAGAGGTCAATATTTTAGTAAAAGTGGTTATGAACTTTTAGGTGTAGAAATTCCTTTGGATTATAAATTACCAAAGAATATAAAGTTTGTTGGGTATCTTGATTTAGTCATAAAGGATACTGTTAGAGATAGAATAAAAATTATAGATATTAAGACTTCCACAATGGGGTGGAATAAATACATGAAAGCAGATAAGAATAAATCTAATCAGTTATTATTGTATAAACAGTTTTATTCTAAACAGTTTGATATTCCTATGGATAGAATTGATGTTGAATTTTTTATTGTAAAAAGAAAACTTTATGAAAAGGTTGATTTTCCACAGAAAAGAGTTCAGTTATTTACACCTGCAAATGGAACTCCGAGTATTAATAGAGTTATAAATAAGTTTAAACAGTTTGTTGATGAATCATTTTTAGATAATGGGGAATATAATTTAGATAATATTTATAATAAAGTGCCGAGTGATAAAAATTGTAGGTTTTGTGATTATAAGGATAAACCAGATTTATGTGATAGGAAGGTTGGATGATATGGATACATTTCTTAATATGAGTTTAAAGTTAAAATTATCAGAGTTTATAGCTGAACGATACCAAGAAAGAATAATTATGAGGGTTAATGAAATATATAAAAGTTTACATTATCCTTTTAAACTTAAACTTTGGTATGATGAAGGAGAAATTAAACCAAATGAATTAAAAAGTTTTATACAAAAATGGGAATCTACGTTACAGTATAAAACAACTATAAAACCAACTCCTGTAGATATGACAAATGATTTTACTTGGTTTGATATAACTCCAGATAGTAATACTGCTGAATATCAAACTAGATTTAAATATGTATATCCAGAAGGATATCATTGGTATGGAATATTAAATGGTCTTGATAAATTTGAAGAAGTAGCTAAATTTTGTACAACTGAAAAACCACCTAAAAGGAAACAAAAAAGGAATGATTATGAAAAAAGTGGCGATAGTAGGTAGTAGAAGATATACTAATAAATCAAAAATTAGAGAGTTTATTTTCAACTTAAAAGAACAATTTGGAGAGAATGTTGAGATAGTAAGTGGTGGTCAACAGTTTGGTGCAGATGGATATGCTAAAAAATCTGCTTTAGAGTTTGATATGAAATATGCAGAGTTTCCACCTTCACATTACGCTCATAACATGCATTGTGTTCTTGAAGTAAATAATTATAATAAACCATATTATGTTAGTAATTACTTTAAGAGAAATAGGCAAATAGTTGAATATAGTGATGTTGTGGTTGCGTTTATACCTGAAGGAGTGGATTCGAAAGGTACTATGAATACCGTGGGACATGCCAATCGTCTAAATAAAAAGGTAGTAATTATTAATTGATATGATATATATGTATATACGGAGATA
>Ga0209128_1002327_pt1 | contig 12340 bp, 1 predicted proteins | sample ETNvirnome_6_100_FD_184072 | JGI IMG/M metagenome (GOLD analysis project Ga0209128, IMG submission 184072) | Marine viral communities from the Pacific Ocean - ETNP_6_100 (SPAdes) (version 2) | ecosystem: Environmental > Aquatic > Marine > Oceanic | place: Pacific Ocean | collected 2013-06-19 | reverse complement strand
CTATGAAACCTATTGTTCAAATTTTTGCAGGATGGACTGATCCCCTTTTTCAGCAAGAAGGATTAGAGCAAGTAGAAAATAGAAAATTTGATTGGGATCCTCTTAATAAAAGATATGGCCCAGGCCCAGAGATTCCAGCCTTACAGGAAGAACTTCGTGGTCTCTACACATTAAGGAATGATACTTTGCCTAAACAATATCATGAAGTGAATAAAAAATATGCAGAGTATAAAGATTTGATACTTAGTGATGAAAGCAATAGGACTATCGTTAATTCTACTGGAATAGATGAAGCATTAAATTATCTTGATACAGAGTCTTTAAAGTTAATGCTTCAGGGAGGTTAGTAAATGACTAATGGTCCCTTATCTTCTGAAGAGCTTCTTAATTTATTAGATCCAGCTAGAAAACAAGCAAGACCTCAGTTTTTACCTGATGTTATGCGGGGTTCTACTGGTAATGCCTTTTATGATTTTTTAGGTCAAGCTCTATGGAAAGGTATAGATGAAGCAGTAGTAGGTTCACTAGGAGTTTCAGATACAATATCTGAATCTATAAAAGGTGATGCTGCTGACACCTGGGAAGAAATGATTGCTAGGGGTGCTGCTGGAGACTGGGAGGAGCTCTCAGATGCAGGTAAAGCAGGTGCAATGGTAGGCGGAGCATTAGGAATGATACCAGGATTCGTTTTTGGGGGGTTTGTAACAAAAGGTCTCATAAAAGGAGCTGCTGGTATTGGCAGTAGAGGTCTTAATATGGCTGTTAAGAAATCTGTTCCTGAGCTTATTCAAGCTGGAAAGAAACTACCTGTAAAGAAAGGTATAGATGTAGCTAAGACATTAACTGATGATGCAGCCAGGGTAATAGTTGATGATGCTTTTGATCTTGCTAGTGCTGCTGGTGATATAGCTAAACTCGAAGGAAGAATAAGCCAGGAAATATACGAAGAGAGCATGAATCAAGCTGTCAAGGCTAATATAAGACAGACTCTTGGTTTAGCTGATGAAGAACTTTTGGAGGGACTTTCCAGAGAAACAGTTCAGATCATCACAAAGAATAATCCTCAGAATGCTGAAGCTCTAATGAAAATGCTCGCCAGTAAAGTACCAGGATTCCGAGGAAGCCCAAAAGCTGCTATGCTTTTAGGGGCTGCAGGATATGATGCTGGAATAGGTTTTGTGATGGGTTCTATGCGAGCTGGTATAGAAGAAATTCAGGCTTACAATTGGAATGTTAGAAAAGATCAGTTTGGTGAATATGAAGATATAGGTTTATACGATTTTGATTTAGGAAGATTTGCTAGTAATTGGATATCTGATGCTGTTCATGAAGCTTTTGTATTTGCTCCTTTTGGTGTAGTAAAGCATATTAATCCAAAGTGGTTTGGTGGAAAAAGTACTGGTGCAAGTCATGGTAAAAGATTAGCAAATATGATACATCAATCTGCTAGAGCTTATTGGAAGCCATTAAGTAAGTATACAAATAAACAGCTTAGAATGCAGCTTACTGCTATGGATGAAATAGCTGGGGGAACTTTAAATTCAAAGATGGGACATGAGTTTGCTAAACTTGCAGGTAAGGATGGGAATCGTCAATGGTGGGTTGATGCTACAACAGATGCAGATACTAAATTAATGGCAAAGTTTTTGGGCAAGATAAGAAGGAAATTTGTAACACAAGCTCCATTTTATTGGGCAGGTGAGTTTGGTGTAGATGTTCTAAGGTCTGTTCCAAGAATGGCAGCTGGTGTAGTGGCAATGAATTCTGCAGGTTTAATAGGTTCATTTCGTGAGCATGGTTTTACAAAAGATGCTTTAAGATCTGCTATGGGTGAGTCTAAACCAGAAATAGCTGCTAATATTTTTACAGCTATGTATTTTACAAGAAAGCCTCACAGTTTTCATACAGAAGCAACTCCAGGTATGTTCAGTAAACTATTTGAAACTGGACAAATAGAAAATTATACAAAAGCAAAATCAAGTAAGTTAAGAAAAATGGTTGGCGGATTGAATACTTTTGGAGCTGATCAAAGGGGTCTGCAGAGAATTATAATGAACTATGGACACTATGATATTAGAGAAGGTAAAGATGGTCAGTCTGATATTATCATTAAGAAAACTTTGGATTCATCTCCTGAGTTCAATGAGATTGAAAGTATATTTAAACCCTATGAAGGCAGACAGAGAACTGGTACTACAGATTTAAAGACTGCTTTTAGTGCACATATTGCAGAGGCGGTAAAGAATGGCGACATGACTTATGAAGAGTCATTGCCTTTGTATGATAGATTATTTGTTGCTGAAAAAATTATTGATATATATAATGCTAATACTAGTGATAAGGTTAATGTAGATAGTTATACTCCTGCAGAAGCTTTTGATATAGCAAATAAGATAAGTACTATAAAGTTTGGAGGGAAGTTTATTACCAAAAATGATCCCACTACTCAAATTGAAGGTTGGATGGAAGGGATTGTAGAAAAGGCTGTTCTTCAACCTCAGAATATTCTAAAGGAATATTTAGTAAAGACTTATGAAGCCCTTGATATACCATATGAGTTAAATGAGAAAGGGCCAATAAAGGCTCCGAATATATGGAAAAAAATAGATCTTGGTGATGGAGAAGTTAATGAATCTTTGAATTATCTATACAAGATGGGGGTGCGTAATAATTGGATAGAAGAGGGAGGATCTGTTTCAAGTGATCTGCTTAAGTTTACAGGAGAACATCAGAGGAAGGCTAGGGAGATATTTGATAATTCTGTTGATCAGATGATGTCACTTGTACATGGTGAGAATTGGAGAAAAGCACACGAAGTAGATAATTCAATTCTTGTTAATGATGTATGGGCATTAACTCATAATGATTTAATACTTCAAAGACAGAGATATACTGCTTATGAACTCTTTACTGATGGGACTGAACATAATACAACTGCAGCAAAAGCTAGAGATATACGTGATGCTGTTGACAAGTTTATACGTACAAAGTCAAGACCCAAGGTTGAAAAAGGCGATAAAGATAAGGAGAATTATGGTGAGATAGATGAATTCATAGGTAACCTGCATAGAACAATTTCTGCTCTAAATCCAGATGTTATTGGAAAAGAACCTGTAGTTATGACACAGGAACAAGCCAGTTCTTTGATGCAGTCGGTAAGAGAAGTCACAGGTGATCTTCTTACAAATCCTGAGAATGCTAAGAAATTTGAATATTATATATTTAATAAATCTATGAGCAGGATGGGTATGAATGACATGGTTACTGGTATTGATACTAAAGCCAGTTTATGGACTTTAGTGCAGGATGCTACTATTAATAGCCAGGCAGAAGGATCCAAAACTAGGCTTCCAGATCTTAAAAGTGTAAGAGATACTTTGCAGACAGCTCTGGATCATAAAACAATAAGCAGGGAGACTCATGATGAACTTTTAAAACATTATACAGAGATGTATGATTCTGTTAGTAGATCACGTGCTCCTATAGAGTTTGTGGAGAATGCAGTAGAGCAATCATCTGGTGACTGGCAGAAAGCTATTACAAAATCTCGTGCTAATGGATTAATGGTTATGGATGAAATGGCAGGAGATAGAGCAAGAAGAGCATCAGTATTTCTTGATACCGAAGCAGAAAGATTTGATATGCTCTTAACACAAATTAAGCTTGGAGCTGATACTCTTACACCTGAAAATAGAGAGAAACATGCTGCACAGGTACAGGATCTTGTTGATAGTAGAGATCAAACCCTTGGATTATCAACTATGATAAAGACAGCATTAAAAGATAGAGATCCTTATATACTTAGAGCAGTTGCTAGAAATGAAGGCAGTATTCAAAAAGCCATAGAAACTTTGGCAAAGGATCCATTTCATTCTGATAAATCGTCTTATCGTGAAGCTTTACTTCAAATACATAAGGATATACAAGACCAGGCTCATTTTCAAGCTTTGAATGAAAGTACTATTTCTGATTTTATAAGAGAACAAATGTCTCAGTTTACTATACCAGATAAAGATGTAGATGATGTTATCATGAGGATGACTACTTCTCAATTTTCTAATAAATATAGAGTGGCTATTCGTGATCTTGATCAGATATTTGAAGTTGATAGAAGTTCACAGAAAAGTGCTAAAGATATAAGGGGATTTGCTGAAAAAGTTCTTGGTGACTATTATGATAATCCTCAAAGTGTACAAAATACAGCAGTACAGGCTAATATAAATCAGCTTGTCCAGACATTAAGCGGATTATCTGGAGATGTTGTTCTTAATCCTCAAAATTTTCAAAGGTTTGTAGCAGCTCCGTTAAGAATGAGAATGGAAGCTCAGGCTTTAACAATGGAACCAGGTATAAGACCTAGTTCAGTGGATATGGATGTTGATTTGTATGCTATTACATCTGGATACTTTTCTAAAGTACCCGTAAAAACTCTAAAAATAGACCTTAGCAGCAATACTTTGATTCAAAGCTATAAGACTGTGGGTGAATCATTAAACCGTGGCTTAACAGGCATTCTACATGCTTTAGATCCTAATCAGAATCATTTATATCTTGCTGAGCTTTCAGGTATAGATGCAAAAGGTAATGTTATCAGGAATATAAATGGGTTTGATTTAAATGACATTAATTCTGCACTTAAGGGAGGCAATTTTAGGATAGATAGCCCTCAAGGTTTAACTGATTATTATAGACATGGTGATCCCAGTAAGATGGGAGATGTTAATCGTGATTTGTCTTTACAGGGAGACATGTTTAAAGTTATGCCTATTAACTGGAACACTTCTCTTATTGTAAGAATGGATAAGTATACTGGTTCTATTCATGAACAGATACGCAGACAGTATAGAGCTCCTAATCCTAATGTTGCTGGTGATCTTGGTGGAGAAATGTTTAGGAGATTGGAAGCTATTTATGATGGTGATTTATCATTGGATACACCACAACATAGAGTCATTAGAGATGTTTTAACTGCAGTTAGGAGAGCTGAAAATGAAGGGGATATAACTGAAGGTATAAAACTTACCAGATTGATACTAAATATGCCAGGAGCTATTTCTCGTGTTATTGATAATGGTGTAATTAATCTTGATCATTCTTACATAAAAGAAAGATATAAAAGAGATTTACTTGTTGAAACAAAGAATGGGTATTTACCTACAGATGCAAATAGAGCAAAGACAGCAATGATTTATAGGAATTCTAGTTCTGAATTGTATCAGAATGTATATAATCAAGTTCAAAGTTGGCTTGAGCCAGATCCTAATACGGGTCAATACAGAAAACTAAGAACAATTTCAATAGATGATGTAGGTGTATTAAGAGATAGCCAAGGAAGAGAACTTGAAAATCCACTTAATTCTTTAGCAAGAGCAAAAGTTGAATTGGAAAACCGATTAAATGTTGTCAAGGATATTGATCAAGCTACTTATGATAAGAATATTAGAGAAATTGAAGCTGCTAAGAAATCTATACTGGATGGAGAGATGTTTCTTGCAATGGATCCTATGTTGGCACATATGGCTATGGTAGGATTGCATCCTGATATGGTAATTACTGATCATAATAATCAGGTTACAGGTTTTAAGTCTGGAGCTTTAAAGCCTACTATAACTTTCATTGATGTAGATTTTGATAGAAATAGTACTAGTTATGGCAGGGTGCAGGAATGGTTTGGTAAGACCGCATTTAAACATAATCCATTTATGGATCAACTTATGGCTACCTATGGTGTAGATGCTATTACATTTAAGTCTGCAAATAAGATTAATAGTTTAAAGGTAGGAGTTGGAATGGGACATGTAGATCAATATGCTACATTGAATCCTAACTCTGCTGATGTCCAGAATAATAATGCAAGAACAATGAGATGGGATCGGTATTTAGCAAATCCTGATAATCTTATAGGGCGTAATGTAGTAGTAGAGATTCCTTTGGAGGCTATGAGCTTGCGTGGGGTGTCGAGGGAACATGATGTTCTTGTAGGTGCAAATGCTGGTGTTCATATGAATCATGATAATGGAGTAGCTGATTGGATAGGTTTGGAAACAAAGATAGATCAATATCAAGGTGGACTTGCATCTATGTATACTAATGTATATTACAGAACTGCTTTAGCTCAAAGAATCTTTGGAGCAAGAGCAGAAGCAGGTGATCCAGCCATAGTGAATAGTGCTATGAGTGCAGTTCTTTTAAGAGATGGGATTATTGTTGAACCTTGGGCTCAAAAAAGACTTGAAGAAAGTATGATAAACTATTATATGAATAATGGAGCTATAGCTGGAGGAGTAGTTCCTGATGGATCTTTAGATATAATGACTGCTGACATGGGAAATCTTGCTATAAGTATACGTTCTGAGATTGGAGATAGACCTACAGTTCAGTATTTTGGTGAGTATCTTCCGTCATATTATGCAGCTCAGAAATATTTTAAGCATCCTGGACAAGAACTTAATGGTGTACATAATGTGCTAATTCAGCGTGTAAATTATTGGGCCGAGTCAGGAGACAATAGAAGTGCTGATGCATATATGGTTAATATTGGCGGAAAAAGTTACTTGCAGGTAGAAGGAAGATTTATTGATAAGGATGGATATTTAAGAGATCTGGATACTTTTGAGAATATTCCTAATTTAGATAAAGGAGCAAGAACAAAAAATAAGAGAGCATTTTTACAAGCTCGGAGTCTTCAGAATGAAGGATTGGAAATTCTTAAATCTTATGGTGATCTTGTGACACTTGCAGATGCAGCTTTATGGCTTGAGCCTAAGAAATTAAGTATTGGGATGTTAAATAGCAGGCAGCCTAGAAATATGATGGGTGATATTGTTGTAAGTAAAATGGCTATTGTAGAAGGATCTGATGGTACTCGCAGAGCACATGTAGATGAAGCATCAGGTAATATAAGTAGGATGAACTATGTTGATGCTATTAAACCTCAAGATGCTGATTTTGACTTTGATAAGTCATTTAATTATGTAGCTGCCCCAGGTTTATTCTGGAGAGAGGCTAATAGGCTTGCTGGACATGTTACCAGAGAGAGTATGCCTGATGTGTTTGATAGGCTATTTGATCCTAATGTTAATGAAGGAGCATTTGCTAAAACAATAGCAGATTTATTAGGAGGAGACTTTACTAATGATCAGGTAATGTATGAAGTAGAGATGGCAAGAGGAAGGTTTGTAAAGATGCATCAAACTGTTACTTATCTGGCAAATATTTTTAGGAGATATCCTACTGTATTAGAGTTTGAAAGTACTTTTATTGAGGGAGCAAATAAGATACAGCAAGTGGTATTGAATTCTAAAGGAAGAATGCCTACTGTTGTTGATAATATATCTAAAATGGTATCAAGATATATTGATGTAAATAAAAACTTACCATCTAAAATGTCTGTAAAGGATGTGACAAAAATTCAAAATGAAATATTATTTGGATACGTTGATGGATCTGGTCAGTTTAGAGATGGAATATTTGAAATTCAATATAGTAGCATTCATGACCCAAATAAGGTAAGGACTATAGCACATGATTTGAATGATCCCCGATATGAACATGTAAGAGATGCTATAAATAGAAGATTAATATTACCTATCAATAAATATCTGGTTTACAATAGAGGTCTTGAAACAGATCCTACAGGTATGGAATCTAAAGCAACTCTTGAAAACTATGCACATGCATATGATAGATTGTTAAAATTGTCTTTAGATCCCAGTAATGATTGGGGAGTGGATAAAAGAATAAATATGGAAGCTGGAATTAAAGCTGCTGTAAATTATTTTGCAGATTCGAGAAATCCATATGATATTGCAATGAGAGGGTTGCATCAGGTATATAATAAGCAGACTACATTGAAAGAACAGGGGTCTTATGGTAAAGGCCGTCCTATTGAACAGGAAATTATAGATTATATTGAGGGTGGATACGAAGCATTTGTTGGGCAATCACGAGAAGCAGTACATAATAGAGTATTTAATAAGGCTCTTCGTGAATACGTTCACGATGAAGCTAGAATGCTCAGGCTTGTTGATCTTGGTAAGCAGGAAAAGAGTCTTATATTTCAGATAGAAAAGGAAAAACAATTTCTAAAAAATAATGAGCAAACTGAAAACATAAGAAATCTTGAGGCTAAACTTGATAGAATTCAGGAATTGAAGACAAGTATGGAAGAAGCATTAACATATTATTTTAAAAATGATCCTGCTGATCTCCCTAAGACTTTATATAATCCAGGATATAAATCTGGAGTCTATACAGCAAGAAATAAACCTGTTGTTGTTATTGATAGGGCAGGTAAGATTAAAGAAGTAATTCTCAAAGGCAGAACAAATGAGCAGCCAATCTATCAGTCAGATAAATTAATAGAAAATGGTAAAAGATTTGAAGTTACGGACGGAGAACAACAAAAAGGATTAAGAATTTTATTTGAGGCTTTTAGTGGACTGCCTATGATTAAAGTGGGAGAAGGAAGAGATGCAAGTTGGACGAAGTTTAGCAGTTATGAGATGAGAAATTTTGTTGAGAAGGATTATAAACGTATCATAGCACAGATAATTGATTTAAAAAGAATACTTGAAGTTGATCCTAGAACAAATGTATTGAGAGGTGGAAAGAGACCTTCTCTTGCAAAATATGCTGCTGAACGTGAGCGTATTCTATACGATGCTCTGTTTAATAATCCGAAAGTGCGTGACGATTCACCACTTCAAAAAGCATTAATTTTAAGAATGCTTATTCCATCTGTCTCTGATAATATAATATCAGTTAGAAGTGTTAATGAGGGTTCAAACAAACAGGCTGTTTATGATTATATATACAGAGAGAATGCATTAAGTGAACCTATTGTATCTTTGCTTGCTAAAATATCTTCAGGTGAACATGAAGGCAAAAAAGAATGGGCATCAGAAGTATTAGATGAGATTACTTTTCTAAAGAATGCTGCTCTTATAACTACACAGAATCCTCATATAGATATTGATTTATTATCATCAAGAATGTATACAGAACCTGCTAGTCTAGATGGAATGATGACTCAAGAAAAATATCTATCAAGAGATGTGTTTCAACAACAGGAAGCTCAAAATGAAATTACAAGAGATGCAGCTAAAGTAATGATAGATTATGCTACAGGCAAGGGAATCATTGATCCTGTTATATTATATAAGGCTTCCAAGGAGATGTCTAAAAGAAATATACCTATTCGTGAACAATGGGGTAGAAGGGAATATCTTACAAATGAAGATGGAACTGTTCGTGAATTTGGTATAAAAGCAGTACTTGTACCTGAAATAGAATCATTAAGAAGAAAAGATCTGGGTGAACGTGGTGGTGTTGAAGAATCAACAGTTAATAGAGTTAAAAGTATAATAGATTGCTATAGATTAGTAAAATGAAAAATAACGAAAAAGTTATCTCATATATATCAGACTTTCAAATTGATTTAAAAAAGGTGCCCTACCCTACACATAAAATTTTGAAATCTTATAGGAGGAAATTATAATGTATGGTGTATTGTGTGGATTAAAAGCATTTGCTAAGAAAAGAAAAGATGATATTACTCCAGAAAATAAGGAGCGTATTGCTAATAAGATGTCTTTGCTTGCACAAAATTGGCAATCTGGGGAATACAAAAATGTTAAAGATGCTAAATGGAATAACTTTGATACATTTGAATGGCTATATGAAAAGTATACCCATAAACCTTTTGATTTTAGTGAGTTTCCTGCAAATTTTAGAGATATAAGGAAATTTGAATATGGTTTACAATATTATGATAAGTTGGTAGCTAAGCCACAAGGATTTTTTGCGTCTAAATTTCATTTGCCAAGAGCAGCTATGCAGAATATTCCAGAATTAAAGAGGTTTGAAACTGAATTGATAAATGAAAATTCGTTTTTCAGGGATTATAGTATACAGACAGGCAAACAAGTAAATGAGATTCTTGACAATTTCAAAAGTTTTTCACTTTTAACAGGAGAGAAATTTATAACTATAAGGGGACTTGGAAGTGCAGGTCAAAAACGTTTGAGAACAGTTCAGAATGAATATGACATTCTCACACAGAAATTACAGGCAACAACAGATCCAAGAGTACAAGCTAAGTTAAGTGCAGATCTTAGAAAGAATAGAGCTGATATTATAGCTTTTTATGAAAGTGGATCAGGAAAAGCTTTTAAAATAATCAATAGTGTTCTTCAGGGTGCAGATATAGAAAGTATTTCAGATCTTACAAATCAGCAGCGTACACATTTGAATAAGATAAAGGATAACTATGTAGAAATAAGAAAATCTGGTGTTACTGGTTTAATCAGAGGACTTGAGAAAATTAGATCTATGGCTAAAGATAAAGATCTTGAATGGGTGGATAGCACAGTTAAAAGGATAAATTCACTTATAAAAGCAATAGAGTTTCAGCATGTAATTGATGAAAATGGAAAAGTAACTGAATATAAGTATTTACAAAGTGAAAGAGATTTTCTCACATTAGGATTTGAAACAAAGAATCCTGCTGACAGATATGTAACTAAAAAGGGAGAAGTTTCATTTTCTAAAAATTATATGTCTCAGTATACGCTTGGAATATTAAAGACAATTAAAAAGTTGGAAAAAGCTGTTGATAATAGGGAATTATCATTAACTGAAGAAATTAGAAATGAACTTGATAGTTGGGATTCTATTGTAAATGTAGCTAAGAAAAGAAATCCAATTATAAATCCTGTGTATGACAATGATCCTTATTTTTTCATTAGAAAATATGCAAGTGATGTAGGGATATTTAATTACAAAGCTCATGTTAAAAGCACATTCAAAAAAGCTACTGATGCTATTATAATGGAGCATCTAGATCCTGCAAAAGAAGCAGGAAATAAAAATGTGCAAGAAGCTGCAGAATCAATGTTGAAAGTTATAAAGGATGTTTATGATGAAATTCAAACTAAGGATCCTACTAAAGAAGGTTTTTCATCAGACATGATGAGACTTATGACTTCTATTACTTATTTTAGGCTTATGGGTGGAAATATACGATCTGCACTTAGAAATGGTACGCAACGAATGTATGAATGGATAGATTTTGGTTTAAAGGCGAGTTTGATAGACTCAAGAAAATTTTATAATCAATCTGGATTATCTGAAGTTAATCAGGGCAAGTTAAACAAACAGTTAAAGAGGTTTGGATTACAGTGGTTTGACGGAAAGACTAAAACTTCTAATGCTTGGGATACTATCAAAGGGGGAGGAAAAGCAAAGATAAGTGAAGGTACAAGAGGTGCTCTTGAAGATGCTTATATGATGGACAAAGAACTGTATATAACAGCTGATGGAGAACTTACTATAAAAGGAGGAGATAGAATATCTGAAAAAGCTGCAAGAGTTACAGGTAGTGTTGCAAGAGGAGCAGGAACTCTTCACAGGATAGTTGAAGATTGGAATAGAGGTAAAACTTTTAAAGTAGCTTTTGCTTTAGCTTCACAAAATTTACAGTCCACTAATAAATCTTGGCAAGCAAGAAAAATTTTAGGCAAAGAAGGTATAGATAAGATAAAAGAAAGAAAGGGAAAGGATTATTCAGTTGGTTATAAAGATCTTGTAGATATATATGGAAAAGATACACAATCAACAATTAATAATTGGATAGAAAATACAGCTGGACAAATATCTTATAATGGAACATTAGATCTTCATTTTGAATATGCTAAATGGGCTAAAGCTTCAGCAATTAAAGCTAATGATGACGATAGTAGAGCAGCTGCATTTGTTAAAGTAGGTCTTGGACAGTTTGCTCATTATAAATTTAATATGGTAAATATAATGAACAAGTGGGCAACAGAAGCTGGTTTATCTTACAGAGCTTTAGATTTTACTAGTCAGGAAGCAATAAGACCTTTAAGATTTGCATTATTACAAGCTAGCATATGGGGAGCCACAATAGCTGGCAGAACAAATTTTGCAAAACTAGCTCCTAATGATGTAATACAAACAGGAGAGGCTATGTATACATGGCTAACATCTAAAAGAGAGCTTTTAACTGAGGGATCAGTTAGTCCAGAAATAGAAGAAAAGCTTAGAAGAGTAACATATGGTGCTGGTGGTTGGTCTTTGTTAGGGCCTAATGTACAAATACTAGCAGGAGCTTATGAACTTTTCAATCATGCCGAACCAAACGCATCAAAAGTTAAAGATCCGAGAACTGAGTTTTTATATGAAGATTCTGTACATAAATCTATCAAAAAAGATGAAAATCAGGAACTATATAAAAAAATAGCTTTGATTAATTCTCAAGCTGCAAGAAGTGGAGTTTATACATGGAAATTAATCAAAGGCGGTGGAAGTCTAGCGGATA
>Ga0209128_1002325_pt1 | contig 12345 bp, 11 predicted proteins | sample ETNvirnome_6_100_FD_184072 | JGI IMG/M metagenome (GOLD analysis project Ga0209128, IMG submission 184072) | Marine viral communities from the Pacific Ocean - ETNP_6_100 (SPAdes) (version 2) | ecosystem: Environmental > Aquatic > Marine > Oceanic | place: Pacific Ocean | collected 2013-06-19 | reverse complement strand
CGAACGAGTGCCCCAATACAGCAAAAGTATCGAGAGAAATAAAAAGAGAGAATAAAGAAAAATGGCCACAGAAGCAGAAATAGGATTAGCCACATGCAACGCGTGTTATACTTGCGAAGGTGTCGCATATGCGGTCTACGACGACGGGTCGCTGTACCACCCGTTCCCCATCATGGTGTTTGAGGCCGAAGGATTCTGGGACTCCCTTGAAGATGCCAGAGAGGGTGGCGTGTCTCCCGACGTCCTGTGGGAAGGTGTAGTAAGTGAAACTTGTGCTTGTTTCGAAGAATTTGAGCCGCCGGTGCTGGGGGATACGTATCCTTTTGATCCAATTGCGCGCGATGAGTGCGATGAAGAACTGCTCGAGCCTGCGGATAGCGACGACGAGATCGCCGTTTTCTCGGATATAGACCCGGACTTGTCTGATGAGGGATATTTAGTATTTCCATGGTACTTCGATTCTACTTCCATGACCTTGAGCGACGCCAGAGACGATGTGAGCGCCACTGGAAAGGTTGGCATATATTATTATACGATAGAGGTCGAAGAAGAGGGAGCGTTCCTCATATATTATACGCTTTATACTCATGATGCGCCAACGATTGTTAGTGGGGGCACTAGCGTCGAAGCGGGATATACGACGACATTACTCTCGGTCGACTTGGCCTCGGAGGAGATCTCCGGCTTGGCCGCGAAGTTTGGGACGCTGTCCTGCGATGATTGTACTTTAGAAGAGGCGCTGACCGATGATGTTGATGACTTGATCGCTGAAATTGCTTCTCTAATTGTAGAGTCACAATATACTTTCAAAAAAATCAAACAACCTACGGTTGATGTAAGATTATTTAGCGCATTTGGCAAGAGTCAAAAAGAAGAAACTCAGACAGTTTCTGTTGTGGCCGGAAGCACGACCACCACTTATGATACTTATTAAGGAAAATTAAATGTCAAAAGAAGAAAAAGATGCCCAGATAATCGATTTAAATCTATTTTCCGGCTCGTCCGACACCATGAGAGCCAATTTGGGTGGAATTTTTGAAATTGTAAATGTTGATGAAGTATCCGAGTTGACACTGTCGCCTTTTTTCGGCGGCGGCGTCTACGAAACTACTATTAGAAGCGGGGAGGGTAGTGAGTGGAAAGAATTTGACGATTTAAATCTTGTAAATCTGTTTTTTGACAGAACCTATCGTTCAGGCCCCGAGGATGATCCACACACACCCGCCGTTCCAGTTTCAGATGATACTGTAATTCCTACTTTTAAATTTCCGATTAGATTATATGGGAAAGAAGATCAGATAACGAATAGCAATCAGTGGGAAATTATTTTAATGGGCGGAACATATGGAGATATTCCTTATCCCACAATTTATAACGAATCTGTTTGGGATGACTATTGGTTTGAAACGGGATTTCCATATACCAAGCAAGAAGTAAATTCATTAGTAGATGGAAGCACGGTCACTAGTATTTCACAAATCACTTATGACTATAATCATTATTTAAGAGAATATCAAGATTATGCTAGCACGCTCAATTCGGAGCTTCTTATACCGAATATGTATTTGGTTGAAATGTTTAACCTACCATCAGATATCGCCATACTATATATCGACACTGCACTAACAGAAGATGTAGATTTTTTATCCGAAACCGTCACTCCTACCGGTAGAGTCTTTGACCAGACAATACGTGACTTTGTTAGTTTAGAGGGAACTACGAGTGATTTGGATGTTTTATTATCTGATGTGGACGTCGTGTGGGTACCAGCACCCACCTTTCTCATTGGGCCCGATGATGCCGAAGGCGCCGTTACCGCTTGGGAAGGTATTTCAGATCATAAATTACATGGATATCTTTCTCAATCAGTGCCAATGACATATCTTTCTGCCTCCACAAGAGGGGGTGTTGAGAATATGTTGCAAAATATATATTTCGATCAATATTCTCGCGACGCGCAGACGGAGACATATAGTGGAACTCCTAAACCTAATTTTGTCGACATGGAAACCACGAAAGGATTGTTTCCATATTATATTAATATTAGCTTTCCAAAGGTCGACACCAGTACCTACGTCGCGACCAAATTTGGTATGTCGCTTACAAATAACGACTTTTCTTCGAAATTTCTCAAAAGCTTAAAAGAAGTATTTAATAACGAGTCAACTTCTTTAATTCCCGAGGAGAAAGAGTATGTTTTATCATTAGATTACCAATCGGCATCCATTGACGGGGATATAGACACCACAGTGCAATCAGCACAAAATTCGTCTTTTAGAGCGGTTGATTATTTTAAATTATTAACTTATTCTTATGAAAACTATGCTTCAACTTCTGATAATGAATATTTCGTAGGCGAAAAAACTATTCACAGAGAAGCGGCTATTGATAAAACGGGTGTTTATCGATATATAAATTCTGATAGTGTGCTGGGAGTTATTGAAGATGCGGTGGATTTTGTGAGTGATAGCGATAATTTTAGTATTGACAGCTTAGATGATTTATATAATTTTGGTTCAAAACACAATGAAGTGCTGGCATATAGAATTGAAAAAATAGGAGGCCCACCAACGGGCGATTCACAAACGCAGAATGTATTACAAAACTATTGGATTATTAATAGTTTAGAGAAGCGGCCCCTCCTCGTCACCGGTGATATCAACTTCTTTGATTCACAAGTAAAATATGACAAAGATTATACATATAATATTTACGCGTACATCTTATCCGCAGGCGTGAAATATCAAACATCAGATTTGAGAATCACAAAAGTGATAAATGAGATCGAAGGATACACTGACGCCGATGGCACCTACATCGCTGACCCTAGTTGGTGTGTACAATTCTATGATCCAGATACTGGTGAAGCAGCCGACCCACTTTGGGAAATTCCAGCAGAACCAGAAGAGGGGGAAGTGGCACCGCCATCATCAGTACTTACAATTTCCGAGGACGCTGTTCCTCCTACACCATATTTAGCAGATTTTTATGTCAACGTTGAACCTTCTTTACAAATATTCGAAGTACCATTTGCCAGCAAAACTCTTAGAGTATTAGATAATCCCACCAATCAGCTTTCTATAAAGCCTTTCCAGGTTCTGGATGCATCGCAGACTATTGGATATTATATCGATTATGAAACATTCGTCGAAGAATCATATCCTAGTACTATATCCTCAGCAGATGAGACTTTAAAGCTAAATTATTTGAATGCACGAGATCTTTTAGAAACCGACGCCATAGATTTTGAATCTATTTCTCAACAAAGGTATGTGGAAGTATATCGCCTGAGTGAGATGCCGAATGGTTTTGAAGACTTCGAAAACAATTTAATAAGCACAATTGACTTACAAATTAAAGATTCGAATTTTACTTTACCAAATACGATAATGTATGATATGATAAAAACCAATCAAAAATATTATTATGTTTTTAGAGTTCTTAATGAAAACTTTATACCAGGACACTTGTCGGAAATTTATGAAGCAGAATTAATTGATGATGGTGGTTACATTTATTCAAACTTTGATATTTTCTTTGAGGAAGATTTCAAAGAAGATATTTTTGTAAATCCATCAATTGCACTTAAAAAGCTACTCCAGTTACAACCAAACATGTCTCAAATAACTTTTAATGATAGTATTGTTGATTATGATTCCACCGCTGCGCTGCAATTGAACAACATGAGTTTAGGGAACGCCGATAGCTTGATTTGGGATAAAACATTTAAGATTCGTTTAACATCAAAAAAGACAGGCAAGAAAATAGATTTAAATGTTACTTATAAATACGAGCATGATAGCAATTAAAAAAAACACCAACTATTTAAGGGAGAGAGGTATATAAATGGCTTATTTAGACAACTCCGGCGATATTATTTTAGACGCCGTATTAACAGAGGCCGGCCGCAAGGCCATGACTAGGGGCAATTTTAAGATCGTAAAGTTTGCATTTGGCGACGATGAAATAAATTATGAATTATATAAGCGAGATCACCCATCTGGTAGTGCTTACGCCGATTTAGAAATTCTACAAACACCAGTATTCGAAGCATTTACTGTGGGCCCACCACTAAAATACGGATTGGTATCAAATAGAAACCTCAACCTTTACTATATGCCAGACATGCTACTCAATAATGGGCAGTGGGCGCAGACCGTCACAATGAAAAATAATGTAATTTATGTTGCGGTTAACGCACAGACAGCCCAACTATTGAAAACTGACACGGGCTGGGGTGCGACCGCTGCTTATAATGTATTAGCAGGCAAGCGCTCCGGCGGAAATATGATAACCATAGAATCATGTATTGATAATGCGGATGTTTTAATGACTAGCGCAAATCAAGAAAATTATATAATCAGCACCCAGATGGCTGACAAAAATGCAACTGTTGCATATGATAGCAATTTTATTAGTTCTATTATGGCGACGGATCGTTCGTCTTGGTTCTCCACTGGCACCGATGGTGAAATAATAGGCTCGCCACCCACCCTAACGACACGCACGGCTATTGTGCCAGCGGACAGAACAGGGTTTAGATCTACAACATTTGAGATGTCCCAAGCTGCCGTCTACCTAGCTAGCGGCGCAGGCGCCACAGATGTAGCCACTTGGGTGCAATCGCTGGGCGTCGTTGGTAGTATGGCATCGCTTAATGTATCGGTGCCTGCCGAATTGTCGACCGAGATGGCCGGCCCGAGTGATACGCGTTGGACAAGATTTGGCCAGACGGGCATACGGCCAACTGGTTTCACCGGTAGCGAGACTTTTTCAACCATTACCACTTCTATAGAAATAACAGGCAACAGAAGCGGAGGATCATTAAATATTCCACTTACGCTTTTGCGGCAGGACGGTTGAACCTAACATTTTGGAGATATGAATGGCAAACATTTATGAAACACTAAACCCTAGTACTGATATAACCACGACAAGAACCTTGCTTCATGAAGCAATTCCTTTAACCGGGTCAATTATTAGCGGAACATACCAAGAAGGTGATGTGGGGACAAACATCAAAAATTATTCTCATGGTATGTTTCAATCAGTATACGATTATCCTTATTTAAGCTCGTCCTCAAATCATATTTTTGATATTACAGTAGGTTATGCTGATAGCTCGACTTTAAGTTCCTCGGCGAACGCACAGAACGCTAAAAAGATTAACATGTATCAACAAGCCGCCCAAGTCGCTTTGGGCTACGATGTCACCGGTGGAATCGAAATTTTTGAGGGTGATCTAAATGTTTCAGACGACAGCAATCAATTCAAAGAGGCTTTCTTCCTTGACTTTTCTCGACTTCTTGTTAAAGACTCGATTAAACCGGGAACTTTTAGCATATCCTTGGGCACAGGCTCATACCCTCAACCCATAGGCCCCGACACTCTCGTTCGGACTCTTACAGACACCTCTGGCTCCCAAACAGGATATACCGCCGAGGGCGCCATCGGCGATTGGGCGCCACTGTATGAGAGCCCTGCGTCAGCATCCGCGTTTGGAGCAGTCTTCTATAATCTTGGCATGGTTGTTTTATCATCGTCTGTTTTTCGCAGTTCGTCGGCTGGCGGCACGCCCGGCCTCGCTCTCAACTCGAATGATAAATTTACCAAAGATAACGGTAACTGGTATGGCATATCTGGTTCTTGGACAGACATACCCATTACTGCTTCGGCTAATGCTATTAGACGCAGAATCTACAATCTATCGTTTAACAATACCGTCGAGATCAATTCAGTAATTTACTTCTGTCGTGCTGCGGCCCCCAAGTTCAACTACAGTTTGAACCCAACTTATACGACAGGTAGCAGAATACGAGTTAAAAATGAAGCAACGGACAGCCCGGTAGCTTACATCACAACCGTTGGCCTTTATAACGCCAGCAATCAACTCATGGCAGTTGCCAAACTTTCAGAGCCATTGAAGAAGTGGCCATCAGACGAGATAACATTACGAGTCAGATTGGACTACTAACATGTCCCTCAAGAAGTTCGGACCACAAGATGTCCTTATAAACACAATGAAAACTCACCCTAGTTGTGAGTTTTTCGTTTTTGACAGTAATGTTTATTACAATAATATCCCGCATACTTCTGGGACAATTAATCTTGGTGCAGACGTTCCTATCACTGCTGGATATGTTAGCTTATATGAGTTGAATGTTGATAGGCTATCTGCTAGTACAGATAGATTTATTGGTGGCCCTCATTATCTCGATACTGGAGATGTTATAACATCCCAAGTTGTAGATAATGGGTTGATATATCCATTTATCACCAAGGACGGAACGAATTTAACTTGGAGAACGATTGCCACTGCTAGCAATTATGATACGGACTTTGAATACGGCGATGTTATGTCGAGTAGCTATCCGATGTCGGCTTCTATCACAAGAGAATACATGGTGGCACCGGCCGGCCAATTAATGACAGGAGACGTAACCCTCCTGCCACCGGGCGCCTCCGACATGTCATACACCGGTGAAGACCTCGGAGAAAAGTGCTCAGATCAACCATGGCCCTACCTTCCGATGGGGAAAATTTCTTGCAATAAAGCAAAATATCCTCATTATTGGGCCCTAAAATCGACGCTAGATTATTATGGGTATATGAGTGAGCATTATAAACTTACTGCATCTATAAATTATGGCACGTCTAGTGGGACAGCGATCAAAGATCAACAAACGATTAATTTAATTTCTATTCCTTCGATCTTTTATGGCTCTCAAATTAAACCCGGCTCTTTATCGCTCAAATGGTATTATACTGGATCATTAGCTGGCGAGTTGCGAGACACTAAACATAATGGAGAATTAATTCAAGTTTCTGGTAACTCGCAAGGGTTTGCTGACCACCTTGTTGGTACAGATGGAACCGGCAGTACCGCCGGCGTTGTTTTATATAATGAAGGGTTCATTTTGCTGACCGGCTCATGGGCATTAAACGATCAAGTCGCCCCCCTTGTTAGCGGCTCAACCACGACATATTCTCCTTCGTGGATATTCTTCGGCGCGGGCGCTAATGATAATGTAACACAGGGAACGACTGCTGTCACCGCCCCAGCAGACCCAGTTGGCGGATCCAACTATAAGAATGTTTCATTTACTCTCTCTTTTAAAGGCACAACAGAAACACAAGTGACAACAATGTTTGTTAATGCACGTAGAGGCGAGGCTAACTTTTCTAATAACCCCACTTATTTAACTTATGTCGACGCGTCTCCCGATGTTAATGCGTGGGTTGAAACCTCTTCTTATTCTTTTGAGGAAGTACAAAGGACGATCACCAACTTTGTAAGTTCCAGCGCTACAAATTATTCTGCTTCTTTTAAAAGACAGGTATACATTTCGAAAGTTGGCGTGTATGATGATAATAAGAACTTAATTGGCATTGCGTCATTGGCCACCCCCGTTCTCAAAGAAGAAGACCAAGATTTCACATTTAAAATCAAGTTGGATATATGATCCTAGGTGTTGACATTTCAACAAGCATTACGGGCTTTGCTATTGTTGCAGACGATAATATGCTTTATTATGATTCTATTGATTTGAGAAAATATAATAACTTTTTCGAGAAAGCAGAAGTTATTAAAACGAAGCTCATGGACATTTTCGAAGCATATCAGTGTGATAATGACACCTTGGTTGGAGAATCTCCTTATCCCATAGAACATATCTATATCGAACAATCTCTCCAGATGTTTATGACGGGGAAATCTTCGGCAAAAACACTCTCAGTACTGCAGCGATTTAATGGTGTTGTGTCATGGATGCTTTATGAATTGTTTGAGATAGAGCCAAAGTATATATCAGCATCCTCAGCCAGAAAAAATGCCGGCATAAAAGTGCCCAGAGGCAAAAAAGCAAAAGAAGTCGTGTTGCAGTTTATGCTTGACAATGAACCCGCTTTTCATGTAGAATATACCAAGTACGGTAATCCGAAGCCTGAGTCGTTTGACCGAGCGGATGCGATTGTTGTTGCCAAAGCGGGATGGGCATTTGAGCAGAAAGGAAAAGACCAGGCTACTGTATGATGTGCTGGGGGATCCCCACGCCCAACGTCAAGAACTGCTTTTTATTTGCCCGGCTTGCAATCATCACAAGCGCAAGCTTTCAGTTAACATAGACAAGAACGTTTTCAAGTGTTGGGTTTGTGATTATCGAGGGAGAAACATTCGGCGTCTTGTGCGCCGGCTTGGGACATTTACACAACTTCAAAAGTGGGATTCACTATCGGGTAGGATAGACTTTGACAAGTTCGAGGCGTTGTTCTCGGATGAAAAGATCATCGAGACCAAACCCAAGGTTGATATCCCAGAAGAATTCATCTCGCTTTGTTCTTCAAAAGTTCGCGCCACAGGTAGACATGCACGAAACTATCTTCGTAAACGTGGCCTAACAGATAACGATATTGTGCGGTGGAAGATTGGCTATTGTTTTGAGGGGGAATATCGCAATCGTGTGATTATTCCTTCGTTTGATGACGACGGCGATGCGAGCTATTTTATCGCTCGTTCTTATAATGGCGATTCATACAAATACAAGAACCCTCGCTCTTCAAAGAACATTGTTTTCAATGAACTATTTATTGACTGGAATGAAGATTTGATGATAGTGGAAGGTGTTTTCGATGCGATGGTGGCGGGTAATGCGGCTCCTATTTTGGGTTCGACTCTACAAAAAGATGCGAGACTCATCCAAAAAATTGTCTACAACGACACCCCCGTCTACCTTGCGCTAGACCCCGATGCCCGCGAGAAAGAGAATAAGATTATTGAAACCTTGCTCAAATACGACATTGAACTTTACAAGATAGACGTTGATGGTTATGAGGATGTGGGTTCGATGCCCAGAGAGGTTTTCAGAGAGCGGAAGCAAAAAGCGTCTTTTATTGACAGAGACAACTATTTATTGTTGAATTTACTGTCAGCGATATAGGAGTAATATATGAGCGATCCAGATAACAAAGACGAGTTTGACTTTCTGCCTCCCGCAGAGCCGCCACCCTCTTTCACCCAGGAAGTGGATCATTATCACGAACAGGTAGAAGCAGAAGATTTTGGAATGGTCGAGGACTTTGGGCTCCAAATGGAGTTTTCTGATGAAGACCTTCTTCCCGACAACACTGCTCCGTCTTCATTAAACGTTGGTTTGGTTGGCGTTGGTGGCGGCGGAAACAAGATGGTGAATGCCTTTCTTGAGCTTGGTTTTAATAAGTCACTACTTGTTAACACCACGGGCAAAGACATTCCAAAGAATGTTGCCGAAGAGCACGTTGTGCTCATCCCCGATTCAGATGGAATTGGAAAAAATACAGATTATGGGAAGGAGGTATTAACCCAAAATGGTGCGATTATTGAAGATGCTCTCAGGATTAAACTGGGAAAGGTTGATTGGCTGCTTGTTTTTGCTGGCGGCGGTGGGGGGACCGGTAGTTCTGTCACTGCTCTTCATCCTGTGTTTGAGCGCTATATGCGCTCCGTTCAAGCTGGCGGCAATGTCGTTTATATAGTATCATGGCCAACAGCACAAGAGAACCTAAACCCAACCATCGCGCGAAATGCGCTCACTTTATTGAACGATGTCTCACCACACCCACATGTCGTGCTTGACAACGAAAGATCAACGCGCTTGCTAAGAGGCAGAATAGGAATGCTAGGAATGTATCCTGTCGCCAACACACAATTTGCAAAGTCATTTGCCCAGATACTTAAACTCTCCACCGAGGATTCACCGATCCAATCTTTCGATAGCAAGGATTTGGAAACATGTTTGGGCAAAAGTGGGAGGGCGTTCTTTGGCTCGACCATGATAAAGGATCCAAATACTGGAAAGCTTGGATCGGTGATCCTACATAATTGCATGAATCGTTCTTCATGTCCTCCACCAAAAGGTAAAGCCGGCGCAGGCTCGCTCATTTTGGTGGCGTCTGAAGAAATGGTTGCAGACCCTAAAGTCAGCAAACATCTTGAATCTGCGATAGCGTATGTTGGTGGAAGATGCGAAACACTTTTCTCAGGCGTTTACGTGCGAAAGAATGTGCCCGGGCTTATCGCCATACTAAGTATGAATGGGCTGCAGAAAGGAAACTGAAATGAAAATCACAAAATCACAGCTTAAACAGATTATCAAAGAAGAGCTTGAGGCGATCTTAGGCGAGAAGAAAGATCCAAAAGCAAAAGTGAGAAACCGCGGCGCTGTGGTGTTTCCCGCTGGAAGCAAGAGTGTAAAAGACGATAAAGATCACTTCCCCATTAACAGTAAAGCACAAGCGCGCAATGCACTCGCGAGAGCAAGTCAATATTCTTCTGTTCCTAAGTGGTATACTGGAGGTTTAAAGAGCCTGGTGAAAGCCGTTCAGCGTAAAGTTAAAGCTAAGTATCCAGGCATAGAGACAACGAAGAAGTCAGCGAAGCCAGGAAAGGGCTAAAATGAAAATCACCAAATCCCAACTTAAACAGATTATTAAAGAGACGTTGATGGAAGACGGATTTGGTGGTGCAGCCGGGAATCTAGCCGCTGTTGCTGGGCGCGCCGGTAGTGAAGAGGAGGTGGATGCGCCCGACTTCACTCTTCAAACGGATGAAACCCCCGACACCATCGTTCAAGCGCATGCAATTAAATTCTTTATGGAGTTGGGGTTGGATCGTGATACTTGTGAGGTTGTGGTGGGTAATATGGCAGTAGCAGATCTCAAAATAATAATGGATCAAGTTCCCAAGATAAACACAGCCCAAGAGGGAACTTAATGAAACTAACCAAGTCCCAACTCAAGCAGATTATTAAGGAAGAACTGGAGAGTACTATTGAGGAAGGTGCGCTCGGCGACTGGGTTCGGTCCCTCGCCCCCAAGTGGGAGAAGTTCCTCTGGGGGAAGAGCAAAGTAAGCACCTTTGACCCCGCCAGCGAGAAAGAAGAACCTAAATATACAATCGTTTTCCAGACACCGCTCACAGAGGAAGCCGAGATCTGGGATCCCGGTGAATCGCGCCCCGGCATCCCGGCCTGGAATGAGGCCGGCAAAATCTACCGGCCCGTTGAAATAATCAGACACCCGACCGGTCTGGCGATAAAGGGGGCGTACGACGAGGACGAATTGGCCAGCGAGATCGCCGCAATCCAGGACCTATCCAAAAAGGTTAATGGGGTGAATTTTATTGTAGCATATGAAACAACCCCAGAGGCGCTGAAGATTGTTCAAATGGGAGAGCGCCCCGCGGTCAACGCAGTTCTCGAGAATCCAAAGTTCAACTCCCCACGCAAGAGCGCGCTTGGGAAGGCCACCGGTGGGGGCGCGTGGCCACAGGCAATCCCCGACGCGTCCCCACTAGGAGGAGATACGGCGCCGTTGCAACGGATCGCCGAGCGCGAAAGAATGCTGAAACAAATCATTAAGGAAGAACTTGTCCAAGTTTTAAGAGAATCGCAATGGGCCGCTTAAAAATTCCTTGACTAACTTTCTTAAGTAGGGTATACTGTTTAGGAACATAGGAGGGATATGTGAAGTTCGCCCATATTAGCGATACCCATATCAAAAATTTAAAATATCATTATGAATATCGTGTAGTTTTCGAACAGCTTTATGAAGCTTTAAGAAAAGAGAAAGTTGACTACATTGTTCATTGCGGAGACATAGCACACACCAAGACACAAATCTCACCAGAGTTTGTGGATATGTGCTCGCACTTTTTTGAGAACCTTGCCAACATCGCACCGACGTATATTATTCTCGGTAACCATGACGGCAATTTAAGAAACAGTAGCAGACAAGATGCCATCTCGCCGATTGTTAATGCACTTGATCATGACAACTTGCATCTGTTAAAAGATTCAGGCGAGACTGATATAGACGACAAGTTCTGTTTGAATGTGCTTTCGGTCTTTGATCGAGAAAACTGGATGAAGCCAAGCGATCCCGATAAGATTAACATCGCACTCTATCACGGCTCCATCAGTAAATGCAAAACAGACACAAACTGGACGATGACATTCGGCGAAGATGAGATAAACATCTTTGATGATTTCGATTTTGCGATGCTCGGAGATATTCACCGCCGTCAGTTTTTAGACGCTGATGGCCGTATTTGGTATTGCGGAAGCACCGTTCAACAAAACCATGGCGAGACAAACGATAAGGGTCTTTTGATTTGGGATATCAAATCCAAGGATGATTGGGATATTGAGCCCATTGTTTTTAAGAATCCGAAGCCGTTTATAACCTTGGAGCTTTCGCCTCGCGGAAGAATGCCTCGCAAGGCCAATGTGCCCGAAGGTTCGCGCCTGCGTCTTGTGAGTCTCAATAACTTACCGCTTGATGTTATGAAGCGGGCCATGGATATTGCCAAAC
>Ga0209128_1002324_pt1 | contig 12352 bp, 9 predicted proteins | sample ETNvirnome_6_100_FD_184072 | JGI IMG/M metagenome (GOLD analysis project Ga0209128, IMG submission 184072) | Marine viral communities from the Pacific Ocean - ETNP_6_100 (SPAdes) (version 2) | ecosystem: Environmental > Aquatic > Marine > Oceanic | place: Pacific Ocean | collected 2013-06-19 | reverse complement strand
ATCAAATCCTCTCTCTTTATGCCATTGTGTAACTTTATCTACATCAACATCCATACCAGGGGGTGTTTGTGTACAGTGAATTACTATTGTATCTGTTGTTTCTCTTTTACTCATTACTTAAATATCCCCACAAGTGCAGCTACGGTAGCACCTAGTCCACCTAGAAGCCAGTAAAGTAGTCTATCTATTTTACCATGTAATTTGTCTATATCTTCATGCATATGTTTTAAATCGTTTGTTCTTATATTTGTAATAGCCGCCTTCAAACCTTTGATATACCCATAGAGAGCTATAATATGTTCGTTGGTTGTTTTTGGCTGTTTCATTATAAAAATAATATCCTTTTAAGAAGTGTATCTTCCTTATCTCTTGCCTTAGGACTTACATATTCCTTACCATTAAGTATATTTTCAAATACATAATCTATATCCATATCAGCAAGTTTATTAATTACTGATTCTAATAGATCATTTCTAGCTTGTAGATTTTGGTCAATTTTCATTCTTTTGTAATCTCCTTCTGACATACCATGAGCAGCTGCCTCATCTGCCAATTTCATAAAAGGTATATTGTTAATATGTCTATTAATTTTCTTTAATGATTTATCAGTTGTATTTAAGAAACTTGCATTAACCATTTGATAAATACTTACTTCTTTAGGTATAGCAGATTTACCGTCTTTCATTCTTTTTCTAACATTTTCTTCAATATTAATCCATATTCTCATACCATCTTCTGCATTTAAATTTGCAAAATCTAATGAAGTTTTTAATTTAGCTTCTTTTTTTAATTCATTATATAGTTGGTAATACTTTGTACTTTTTAAAGGTACATTTACAGTGAATACATTTTTAAATATACTTAAAGGATCTTTCCAAATATTTAATTCTCCTGATTTTAAAGTAGGTGGTTTTCCAAATTTTTCATCACCACCTAATGTATGTGCACCAATATCTAATAAGTCAACACCATAACTAAGTATACCTACAGCATATGCATTAATTAAAAAATCAATTGTGATAGGATCTATGCCATTAATAACTTTATCATCTGATCCAGGGATTACAGATGCTGCTAAAAATTTAGTTAAATTAGATATTTGTAAAGATATTTCTTTTGTACCACCTTTTAATCTAAGATCATTTATTTTAAGTTGATCATAATATTTTCTAATACCATTACCTGTAAATGCATCCTGATTCATCATAAGTTCTAATATAGGTTCCATAAACGTATTAACCATAGGTACTGGACCAATAAAATTCATAGGTACTAATAAAGCTAATGATTGTGCTAAATATTTCCCACCTATACTAGTACTATTCTCATCTATACCTTTTAATAATGAATGAAATATATTTCCAAATATACCAAAGTCATAAGGTTTAGGCATTGTAAAAAAGTCTCTAGGTATAGGATTTCCCCACTTATCTACTCCTTCAAAACCCATAGGTATTACGTGATTTAATTGTTTTATATGATCTGGAAGTGCTTGGTATTCTTCATTATCTTTATTTAAATAATAAGAATATATTTCTGGTGCAGCTACTAATGCAAATAATACACCACCTACTTTGGTTCTATCTGCAGCTGTACCTTCAAATAATACTCTTCCACCTCTGTACATTCCTTGCATACTAGCATTTAAAAACATAACATTTCTAGACATAGAGTTTAAAATTGCAGATGATCCTCTCATACCAAAATCAGTAGTCACTTCTCTACCAGCAAACGATGCACCTAAATTATCAAAACCTGCTTTTTTTGCTAATTGAAATTCTCCCATACGAGATGCATATTCTATTTTACTTACAAAATCTACATAAGTATCTGTACCTTTACGAAGCCATCCACTTTTGCCTTCAGTACCAAATAATTTTTTTAATTGAGATGTATAAAATGCATTTAATTTATTGTCTGCTGCTAATTTATTTATTGAAGTATCCAGCATACCCTCTGTTTCAACTCTAGTTGCAAAACCTAAACCATTAATATAGCTAGTTCTAAATGCATCTGCATCTGTTGTTGCAACATACAAGCCTTTACCTGTTGTACCTACAGGTAAAAAACCTAAACCATGTTTAGTTCTAATTGAAAAAGCAGATAAAACAGTAGCTGCTTGTGTATCTCTAAATAAATTTTTTAATTGGAATGTAGGTGTATATGTAATAAATCTACCAAGGTATCTTGCAGTAGGTCTAGTAATTGTACCTATTGCTTCAGCCATCACTAACAAGGGTTCAAACATAGTATTTGCTCTATTTAAATGCCTAGCAGCTTTCATGTCAAAACTCTTATACATTTGATGTAAATTAGGATCTAATATTTCATAGAATTCTGCCCTTACTACACCTTTTGCATCCTTTCTATATACTATATCAATATAGTTACCACTATTTGTTTTTCTTATCTGATTAGAAAAAGTTAATATATCTGTTTGATCATTTTTTAAACGATCTTCCATTATTTTTATAAGTCTAGCTTTTTCTTTTTTAGTGCCACCAACTAATTTAGTATAATCTTCTTTTTTTACAATTTTTAAACCTTGTTGTTCTAATGCAGTATCTAAATTTTCTAAAGTAGTTCGTAAATGAGTTATCCTATCACCAGCTGAAACTTTTCTAACTATACCATCTGTTGCTAATTTACCTTTCGCACTTGTATCTGCTATTATACTGCCATGTCGTTTTGATTTATGTGCAGCCTCAAACATTTCATATAGTGCAACTTTTGCACGATTCATATCGGCAGCTGATACTGTCCTATGAGTATAACTAATTAAATTTTGTAAAAAATCTAATTCGCCCTCAAGTTCCTTTTTAGCTAATTTAACAATAGGACTTTTTGTTACTGTAATTTTTGATTTACCAACTTCAGTAGGTCCTGTTCTAGTTAATCTCTGCCATAAAGTTTTCTTTGGTTTAACTCTTGTAAAAGGTATCCAGGCTTCAGGATTTGCTTTTAAAATATTAGTAACTTCTTTGTTACCAATCATTTCACTTACATTTGAATATTTAAGCAGATCATCTGTGTATTGTTTTAATTCTTTTTGTGAAGATACAAAATCTATTTTTCGTGAGTCTTTAGATTTAATATATTTTTCTTTAGTTATATTTGGAAAGTCTGCTTTATATTTATCATAAAATTGTGCAGATGTTAATCTTCCAAAGTCAATTGATTTATCTATTCTTATTTTATCAAATGGTACTGTAGTTTTAAGCTCTCCCTTTTTAACTTTTGCTATTAATGTATTTATTGTTTTAATTTGTTTAGCATTTTTTAAAGGTTTCTTTTTAGCTTTAATTAATCTATTCTCTAAAGCTTTAAGTTCTCTAGATTTTGCAGTCTTTAGAATTTGTCTCATTCTAATTGATGCACCATAATCTAAAAACGATGCAACCTCATTATCTGCTTCTAATTTTTTTAATATATCTAATAAGCCTTTACTAGCACCTTTTACATAACTAGCACTTTTAGCATTTTTACCAGGTGGTTGAAATACACCCCACTTTAAAAATCCACTAGATCTAGCATTAGATGCTGCTGTCATTCTCAGTTGAAAATATGGTAGAAGCATTGGGGATTTTGCCATGCCAGATTCAAAAGCTCTTCTTACTTCTTTAACACTACCACCAATCCCAGTCATATCTCTTTGTAAACTTACGATAGGATCATAAGCATCAAACATATTTGTTTTTAAAAAAGTTAATGTATTCTGGAATTTACTCTGACTTACTGCACCTGTAGGACCTTCTTTAGGTTTAAGGGGATCACTTTTTTTTACTTTAGTAAGTTTATTTGTACCAACTTTTACTCCTACTTTTTCTTCTGGGAATGCAGATTTAGATATAAATCCTTGTTTAAATAATGTACCTACACCAGCTAGAGCAAACTGTGCTGTTCCACTTAAACCTAATACGGCTATTGCAACAGTACCAGTTCTTAGTGGGTCATATTTTTGTTCAGGATTAACTTCCATTTCAGTGTATTGTCTGGCAACATCAGCACCACCTAAAGCTAAAGAATCTATACTTGCTGTAGTAGCAATACCTTTAGTACCTGCTTTAAACCCCTCTTTCTCTGCAAGTTTAACAGCTTCTTCTCCTATTAAAGCTTTACCTATAGCTGCACTAGTCATTTTATCAGTTATTTTTTTTGCTGCTGCTTTAGTCTTGCCCTTAATAGCTTTAGCAATAGCAACCTTAAGTGCTTTATCAGCTGCTGTTTTAACAGCACCTTTAGCTACAACACCACCTACGCCTACGCCAATAATATTAATTGGATCAGCTATAGCATAAAATATATTTTTCCCAAGTCTAAAAAATCTCTGACCTGCTGTACCACCACCTTCTTGAAACATATTAGGTAAATCACCCCATGTTTTTGTAAGGTATGCGTATCTTTGTAATTGATCTTTCTTTATATCCTCACCTGTAATATAAGAATACTCTCTACCAATACTAACTACATTAGCTTGTTTCCAAGTTCTATCATTTATATAATAGTCAATAGCATCTTTATTACTTTCAAATTTTTCTTGATCTCTAAAATAATAAAAGTCTTTAGCTACTTCTGCTAATTTATTATTTTCATATATATTATCAAATGTAACTTTGACAGAATTATCTTCATTTCTATCTACAGGTATTATATTACTTGTACCTACAATCTCTGAAGCATCTTTAGTTATATAATCATCTATTATACTACCAATATCTCTAGTAGGTTTTTTATTTGTAATAGTATTTGCAATAACCTTATCACCTAGTGATAAGTTATTATACTTATTATCTATTATATTACCTATATCTCTTGGCATTGTTAAACTTTATAATAAATTGATAATGCATGTGCATTTTTAAGAACGTCTGATAGCTTTTCTTCATTTTCTGTACCTTTATTTATTACAAAATTATTAGGGATATTTTCTACAAATTTAGCAAAAACTGATGAATTTACATTTCCATAACCATCATCTAATAACTCAGTATTATAAATACTTTCTATAAATTGCCTAATAGATTTATCACCAATCATTGTAGTATTAGCATCAATTGTTTCTCCCCCTAATGCTAAAGTTGCTGGAGTTCCAGCATCTCCTTGTTTATATTCTGTTTTAAGATTAGAGGCTAATATTTGAAATGGAGTAATTGTCTGTTTATTTAATTCTTGTTGTCCTAAAGTTGCAGCATCTAATTGATTTATATCTGGTCTATTTTGTGAAAAATATTCTGCTATTGCAATATGTGCATTAGATGTAGTTCTCATTTCATCTGCAATTCTAAACTCTGTTGTACCATCTGCTAATCGTATTGAATTTCCATATCCACCAAGTTCATTAACAGCTTTACTTATAGCATTAAATTTAGTTTCAACCCCACGTTTATCCACGGTTGCCCCAAACATATCACTTAATCCATATTTTTTTACTATCTCAGGTTTTGTAGCTTGTGTTATTGAAAGTTCTTTTTCCCCACCTGGTAACATACCACCAACTGGTTCAACTCCCGTATCTGTTGCTACTCCTGTACCTGTGCCAGTTCCTAAACCTTCTAATTGTGATTTAACAGTCATAGGTCCAATTTTAGAAGAACCTGTTGATAAGCCTGTAGCAATTCTCCCTGCGTCTTGAATATCTAAAAGTCTATTTTGGTATCTTTCCTCGTAAGTACTACCTTCCCATTTAAAATCTTTTTTAAATTGATTAGGGTCTAATTTTTTTGCTTTTAATGTTTCTAAAATTAGACTAAGGGAATTACCATCACCTGTTATAGCACCTTGATCTCCAAAATAATGTGCTGCATCATCAGATCCAAAAAAATTTGATATTTGTTTAAATTCTCTTTCTCTTACTCTTTCTTTTTTTTGCCAGTCAGGTAATGTATTAGTATAATAATTTACACCTGCTGCTTTATGTATATCAGCATTTAATTTATCATTAGCTTCTGTGTTTGCTATTTTTGCACTAAGGTATCCTGTTCCGATATTTCTAAACATTCTTCCAAAATCTATAGCCATTATATCATCTCCTCTTGTTCTGGTTGCGGTGCTGCCATTAATCCTTTTTGTTCAATCTTAGGTTTATCTTCAGCTATATTCTTAGCAGCTTTTGAAAATTCTTCTTTCTTACTTTTAATATCCATAATAGAACTTAATTCATTTTTATTAGTCATATCATCTATAGATATTCTAAATTTTTTAACTCCACCCAAAAAACCCACAGTTGCAATCATTTTCATTACAGGTTCAGCAATAATAAAAGCAACATCAGGAGTCCACTTACCATCAGTAAATCCTCCAAATAATATAACTCTTGCAATTGCTTCCACAGGTATACCTGCATCCAACATAGCAATTACTTGTTCTGAAAATTCAGGAGTTGACAATTGATCCCATATAAAATCAGCTGCTTCAGCTGTATTTGTATATTGTGGTGGGTGTTCCCATGCTGCACTTCCTGGTTTGTCAGTTAAACTCTGACCAGGTACTGGTGCATCAAAGGGGTTATTTGGTGCTTCTTTAAGTTCGTCCATATTTCTCCTTAACTAAATAAATTTTTATCTCTTAAACCTTTTTTTAATCTGTATTCCCATTCGGCATTTAATGTATCACCATCAACTGTTTTCATTCTCATATTTGGTGATTTAGCACTACCAGCTGTATCAAATTTCATATTATAATCTCCAGTTCCAGGTACCCTTATACCAGCACTAGTATCTACTGGTGCCCAGTCTCCAGAACCTCCAGCTTTTTTTGTCATTAAACTACTACCAACTGATCCAATAAGATTTAATGCAGTTCCCCAACCACCGAGGCTACCTCCACCTCCACCTGCACCAAAGGTTTTTACTGCAGCACTGGCACCTTTAAATACTTTTCCTATTGCACTTCCTATTCCACTAAAAAATCCCATTCATTCCTCCTTAAGGTTTCTTCCCTATATTAGATAAAAAATCAAATCCAAATTTTCCTATCATTTGATACATAGAATCTTTAGAAGCTTGATCTTGTAAGTCTACTGCTGTAGATCTTTCAAGTGCAGCCATAGCTAAATTATGATTTCTATTTTGAGCATTTTCAGAAGCAGTATTAACCCATGAAGCTTCATCTCTCCATTGTTGCCATGCTGCTGATACAGCCCAATTAGAAAGGTTTAATAAATTCTGTGCATTAGTTTGATTAGTAGCATTAGTAGCTGCAGTATTTGCAGTATTAACAGCTCTTCTCCAAACTGCATTAGATTGATCTATCTCTCTTTGATTATTAACATTAAATTGTTGTCTTTGATTATCTACTGTAGCATTAAACTGATTGATTGCAGATTCTCTAGCTGCATTTGCTTCATCTACTGCTACTGTATTCTGTGCATTCATTGCTGAAATTTTATTTGCTTCACTTTGAGCATACTGATTCATTGTATCAGTTCTTACAGCGTTCTGTTCGCTTATAGTTGAATTTAAATTATCATAAAATTCATTAACTTGATTTTGACTTGTTGCGTTAAATTGATAAGAAGCATTTGCTGCTGCTTGATCAGATAATAAAAATGATTGTCTCGCTTGTAAATTTGATAAACTTGCCTGTTGAGTATTAGACAAATTAGCCATATCCATTTTTAAATATGCTTGAGCATTTGTAATAGCAGCCTGTTGATTATTCGCTAAATTCTGGAATATCATTTGTTTGTAAGAGGCTGCATCTGCTGTTGCTATTGGAACAGCTGCATTCATAATACCTTCAGCTAATGCTTCAGCTGCCATTGAACTAGCACTCATACCTCTATTAGCCATAGCTGCTTCAGTTGCTTTAGCTGCACCTCTAGCCCATACAGGCATAGGATCTCCAGCTGCTAATGCAGTTGTTACATCTGTTTGTAAAGCTTCTAGTTGACCTTTAACTGTAGCAGGATCTGTAATAGTACCTGTTTGTGCTACTGCAGGAGCCGTTACCGTCCCTGCTGCCCCTGTCATTGTAGGTGTTGCACCTGCAACTGTTGCCCCTGTGTATTGCCCATAAGTAGGCATTGTAGAAGCTGCTGTTGTTTGTGCTGCTGTTCCTGCTGCTCCAGCTATTGTAGGTGCTGCAGTTGCTGTGGGAGTAGCTGCGGTAACTTGACCACTTACCCCAGGAGTAGTAATTAATTCATTAGTACCAACTTGTTGTAGTTGGGGTGATATAGTTGTACCTGAGGGTAAACTAGGAGTTTGAATTAATGATTCAATTAATGTAGTTGCTTTATTAGATGCAGTTTGCTCAGGTTGAGCAGCTTTAACTGCACCTTTCTCTAATGCTACTGTGTTTGGTGTTGTTACCATTATCTTCCTTGTCCTCTATATTTTCGTTTTTTCATTCTTTTTTCTGATTTATTTAAATTCTTTTTATGTCGTCTGGGTCTTTTTCTGGGCTTATCTCTAGGTGTAAAGTTCTTAAAATTAATACGTGCCATTGAGATTTAATTAATAATCTATAAGGTTTATCTCGCGTTACAAGGTACTCCATTAGAATTTACGAATGGTGCTTCTGCGAAAGCCATGTAGATGTATGTTCCACTACTTCTATTAATATTTGAATCACTTGTTCTAGCTTTAAAGCCATTACTTAAAAAGTCAGTTTCATGGTCGGCTGTAAATTCAGCACTTGACATATCTGCTTTTAAAGCTAGATTAGCAACATTAATTGGACTTCTTTTATTGTCTAATATTCTCCAACTATTAGTAGTTGACGATTCTTTAACCATAACAAAAGCTGGTCTAAATCCTGTGTAAATAAATGTTCCATCAGCATCTCCGTTGCCGGTGTATGAGCCAAACTTGCTGAAACCTTGTTTTTCTGCAAATAAATATGAGATAGTAATTTCACTAGCTTCATTAACATCACTACTATCTCCTACACTAAACACAGAAGAAGTCGGAGCAGTATCATTAAAAAATGTTGAGTTGTCTCCTGTAGCATGAGTACCACTTAAAAATAATCTATCTGTTGCTGGTGCTGATGTATTCGCACCATGATAAACAGGCCACTCCGAACTACTAGAGCCTGTATTTTTAAATATCATCATTTTTGGAACTGCCGAAAGTGAATGTGCTATTGTTCTTGCTGTGTCGTTTCCTGTAAATGAAACTATATCAAACCCAGCAGTTGCAGATTCTTTCCAGTTCCAACCAACATAGGTTTCTCCACTTTCATTTACACTTGTAGCATCACCAACTGTAAAACCATCAGCATCAAAACTTTGTAAAGATTCAGCAACAGTAGCATCACTTGCTGAATCATTTGGATTAAGTTGAACTGTTGCACCTCTAACTACATCAAAAAGTACATGACTTCTAGTTTGACTTCTTTCTTTAATCCAAGTCATATCAGGTTGAAATCCTACACCTGTAATAGCTGTAGAAGTTGTTGCATTACCTGTCCAAAGAACAGTATTAAAATATGCTCCTGGATTGTCTATTGTTGTATAAGCTGCCATTTAACCTCCATATGCTCCGATGTTTTTAGTACATAATGCGTAATAGCCACTAGGTACTGCGTATTCAAAATTTCCATAACCATCTGCATCTGCATTTCCTGATGAAATGGTATTTGGTGGACATCCTCCAAAGTTCCACTCCCAATTACATACTGCACCACCATAATCTCCACTAGCAAAAAAATAATGACCATTATCTGTACTTGCTGGTGCTGTAATAGTTATTGCTCCAACTGAAGCATTAAAAGTTGTACTATCCCAAGAACCAGAACCATCAGACCATGCACCACCTTTTGAAAAATATAATTTATTGTTATCGCAATCCAAAGCTATTCCTATAATATCATTTTGAGCATAAGCAGCCGCATAATTTGTAGCATCATTTGATGGATCATCTCCAACATTATTAAATAAATCTCCATTTGCTTGCTTAATTGAATAGTCATGAGCAGCACTACCAAGTATTTTAACAAGTACGCTTATAGCTGGAGTATCTGTTATTCCTACAAGAGCATGTTCCGAATCTGTTGTTAATTTTGCTTCTGCATACCACTTCCCAGCGGTAACTGCTATTGTAGATAAATTATGAGCATATGTACTTGAACCTTGTACTATTGTACAATTACCTTCTGAAAAAGTTGAATTAGCATAATAATTATCTAATGGATTCATAGTTGCAAAATTATTAGTCGGTGTATCTGTAGCTTGATCTGTTGCGTCTAGATTAGTTTCTGTCCAATCTGTTCCACCATTTGCATCGTTGCCTAAATTATCACTAGCTTCAAAATCTAAATAAAATCCTGATGTGCCAAATGTTAATCCTGATACATCTTTCGGTTTCCAAATTGTAGGTGAATCTTCGTCAAATTCTCCAAAGTCTGATGCGGTATAAGCTTGTCCATCACAAACTGCAACTTCGGCTAAATATCCATCCCAATACTGTGTTCCATTTGTTCCTCTCCTACCTATTTCAATCGGATGTGATGTATTTCCAAAAGTAGCATTAGCATCTTCGGCTGGATTAGTATCTGTTGCAAAACTTGTAACTTCTGTTCCATTGACATACAGACGCATACGATTTCCAGCAGTTGCATTTCCAGAATCCCAAACTGCTACGATATGGTACCAGGCGGAAATATCTCGATATACTGCATTTGTCTTTAAAGTTCCTGTATATCCACCATCATAAATAGTAAATTCTAATTGATCTGTTGCTTGAAACTTTAAACAATCATCATCTGAACCATCATCATTATCGCAAGAGACTAATCTTGTTTCTATACCTAAAGCACCTCTTTTACACCATAGACTAATAGTCCATTTATCCGTATCAAAAGCACTACCGCAAGTTTTGTGCATATAAGCACTATCACCATCATTAAACCTACATGAGTTATCTACATCATATGTTGTTGATGCTGTTGCTGATGCTACGTTTCCTGGTAAAATTAAAGGCATTAAACCTCCAATTCAGGCCACTCGCCTAATGGTCTTTCCATAACAGGATTTTCTTCTGTGCCTGTATTAACATATTGATATAAAGTTGCTAAAGCATCTACATCACTTGCATTGTCAATGGCAGTTTCCATTTCATTTGATTTTGTTCTAACATCTGATCTAAAAGTTGTAACAGCACTTGGTACTGAATAACTTTCAACATCTGTTGCTTTAATTACATACCAATCTGTCGGTGCTAATAATCCACTAGCTTGACTTTTAATAATTCTTTTGTGTTTAGTTTTTAATCCTTCAACTTTAACATCACCTACTTCTTTATCGTCAGGTAAATCTCCATTATCTGAATCTGCTTGTGTCCATAAACTATCTTCTAATAATTTAGCGGTTGCACTTCCAAAACTTGCTGTAACTACTCCATCTGCAAAGTTAAAAGATTGATTGGTGTTGTTGTAGTATGCTTCATCTTTCTTATTTGAATTATCGAATACTACTTCATAAATTCCAATGGCTTCTCTTTCTTCGTTAGTCCATCTAAAAGAAAATATATTTCTTGAATATTGAATATCTCCAATAACCAATCCTTTTGGTTTATTTATTATTTTTTTTATTTCGTTATTTTCTATTAATCCCCACATATTATCTCCTAACTTTCTTGTATATTTAAAGTTCTTCCTACTTCTTGCCAAATTGCACCATTGTATCTGAATACAAAAATGTCAGTCGTACCATTTGTATCTGTTGTAGTCGGTGGAGTATCTGCGGCAAAATTAAAAATGGTATTCCAGTCAACAGTATAACTTCCATCGTGATTAATTTCTAAACAAACAAAAGCACCTTCAACTGCATTAGTCGGTGCGGCAATAGTCGTGTTTTCTGTTGTTAAGTGATATGCGTTTGGTTTAGCAGAGGCATCCCAAGCTACTGCATTTGAAGTTGAAGTTAATGCTTGTTGAGTTACATTAGCAGCAGCACCAAAAGTAGATACTCCACTAACATCACAAGTTCCATTAATGTCGATTGCTGTTGCCGTTAAATCTATTTCATTTCCACCAGCAATACTCAATACAGAACCATCGCCACTTATATATTCTCCGCCCGCATCATTAAAATAAAGTTTTTCAGTTGAATTAATTAAAACGTCATCAGAGAATGTGAAATGATCCTCGTCTTCCATCCATGTCAACACACCGTCCGATGTATTGGCATTAAAGTTTAAAACAATATCAGTATCTCCAGCTTCACCAAATGTAATTGAATCTGATTCTAGTGTTATAGCTGTTGATCCTTCAATATTAACTGTTGGGGCAGTGACTTGAAGTACGCTGTCCGCTACTAAGTCTCCCTGACCATCAGCACTTGAATAAAAATAAATTGCTGAATCCCTGACTCCTAATTTTCCAGTAGATGCAACTAATAAATCTGTAG
>Ga0209128_1002321_pt1 | contig 12373 bp, 9 predicted proteins | sample ETNvirnome_6_100_FD_184072 | JGI IMG/M metagenome (GOLD analysis project Ga0209128, IMG submission 184072) | Marine viral communities from the Pacific Ocean - ETNP_6_100 (SPAdes) (version 2) | ecosystem: Environmental > Aquatic > Marine > Oceanic | place: Pacific Ocean | collected 2013-06-19 | reverse complement strand
AACAGTGGAACGCTGCGAATGCGCAAGCAATTGAACAGTCTAATATCGCTTGGCGAAGACAGGCTAACACCATTAACTCTGCTGCTGAGAATGCTGGTAATCAGCAGAATGTAGCAATGCAGTTCGAAATGGATAAGGCGACACAAGCAAATTTTTGGCAGACTTTAAGGGACGATGCTATGTATAACTTTCAAGGAGGACAGGCAGAAAGGGACAGGATGATTAATGTTGTTAATTCTGCATTGTCTAATGAGTCTTTTATGACTCATAAGAGTTTTAAGGTTCAAAGAACAGCTCTTTTTGACATGTTAAATAAAGCAGCAGGAACTGTAGGTGATACTACTGATACAGGCGATAGTGGTATTCCCGGCGATAATAATAATGATGGTGTTGTAGATGGCAGAGACGGGATCGCGCCCCGGCTGGGTTTGGGTTGGTAAGGGTGGACGTTAAAGGGTACAAAAAACTATTAGGAGAGTTTAAATATGGGATTTTTTAGTAAGATATGGAAAGGAATTAAAAAAGGCTTTAAAAAGGTTTTTAAACCTATAAAGAAGGTATTTACATCTTTTGGGAAGTTCATGAATAAAATAGGTATCGTAGGACAAATAGCTATGGCTTTTATTCTTCCCGTACTAGGTACTGCGTTATCGGGAATGTTCAGTAACCTAGTTGGTAGTTTGGCAGGAGGTAGTTTAGGGGGAATAGGTAAAGCCGCTGGTTGGGTTCTTGGGAAGGCGCATGAATTTGGCAAGCTTGTTGGTGCTGGTTATAAAACTGTAACAGGGGCTGTAACAGACTTCATAGGTACTGCTGGTAAGTATATCGGAGGAAAGCTAAATATAGGCGATCTTCCTAATATGACAATGGGCGAAGCTTGGGGGGAGTATACTGGGAAACTTTCTGACAGCTTTTCAAAGCTTGGAGATGCTGCAACAGAGTTCTGGGATATGGATATTAAAGGCTCTTTGCCAAAAGATATGCCTATAAGAGGAGAGATTCCGGGCAAGGGTCTGCCAGAACTGGAAACTGATTATTGGCCCGAATCAGAAGCTTTTAATCCTGAGATCGATGGAAGACCTGCAATAAACAAAGGCCTTGGAGATACAGTTACAAAAGGAGTGACTCCGGGCAAGGGTCTGCCAGAACTGGAAACTGATTATTGGCCCGAATTAAAAACTTTTAATCCTGAGATTGATGGACATGGAACTCCTGTTACCCCTGTTGCTTCAGCCGCTGCCACCACCCAGCAGGAACAAGGTTTTATTTCTAAAAGTTTAGAAACTTTAACAGGAGAAAAGACTTGGGGAGGTGCAGGAAGGAAGCTGGTTGAGACTACAGGAGAATCCCTTTTAGCTTCTCCGGGTCAGGCTTTCACAAGTACCCTTACTACTGGTTTTGGTCAAGCAGTTGGGGTCTTACCTAAACCTCAAGAACAAAAAGATCCCGGCCCTCCGTGGGGAGGTTATGCGCCACAACACGTTTCACAGCAATATGTGTCAATGCCTCAACAAACACAGCAAATGCCTTCTGCTTTTTCAGAGTTTGCAATGGGCCAGTCTTTTAATACTGATCCAAATGGAAGCTGGTTAGGCAATGCCTTTTGGTCTGATTATATGAGACAGGCGCAAAGCTTTGCTTAATTGAAAGGTACAATAGAGGAATTTTAAAAATGCCAGAAGCACTACCACAAGATAATTTAGATGATGCTTTCTTTAAAGCTGGTACATCTTTTAAAAGGGCAATTCCGGGTCAGTCTTTAACAGGTGATCCAGAGACTCCGATGCCTTCTGAAAGGCCACCGAAGTTTACAAATAGAACAAAGGCTTTAGAGTATTATTTGGAGCTTTTAATAGATGAGGAGAACTACGAAAGTCTCCTTGATACTTTGGAGTCTGATGTTCCTATAATGAATATTGTTCAGCCTTTGTTGATTCAAGGGTTTCAAGATGGGCTTTTTAACCCCGATATGGTATTGTTACTCGCAGAACCCTTGACATATATGATAGCTGCACTGGCTGAAAGAGCCGAAGTACCTTTTACTATCATGGGAGATGATGATGAATATCCTTCAGAAGAAGATGAAGATCTCTCTATATTAGATGAAAAACTGAAAGGTGTTGATATACAAAATATGGATGAAGATTTACCAAAAGAAATAGCTTCTAAATTAAAAAGTGTCGAGGCTCCAAAAAGGGCCTCACTACTGGGAGAAAGATAAATGGCTACTAACGACTTTAGCACATTAGGAGGCGCTTATTCTATTTTAGGACAGGCAACTACTGCTGAATATAACAGGCGTAAAAAAGAAGAGCGTGACTATAGAAGAAAGATGCGAAGAAGGGCTAGAAGAGAACAGTTGCTTGCTTATTTAGCTAAACCTATTCTTGACAGCGCAGGTACTGCTATTGCGGAATCTATTCAAAGCCCTTTTACAGAAAAACATAATGAGTTTTTTAGGAACGAAGAGATTCAAAAAATGCTAAGGAGTCAAAAAAAAGCAAGAAAGGATTCTGAGGAATTATCGAATACGCTTGATTTGATACATGCGTCAGGATTTACACGGGAAGAGTATTTTACTGATGATAGTGTTAAAAGGCTACGGACTTCTTTAGAGAATGAGTATAGAGAAAAGAAAATGAATCCAATATATTATGAAGGTGCTATTAATGCAGAAGCACGGAGACAAGCGGAGGGAGAGGATGGTATTGGTAAAAGGAGGGCTTTGGCCTTTACCGCAGCCCTTGAGCAGTCCAGAAAGCTTTCTTCAGAAAGCGATATAAATGCATTTATAAAGGCAAGAAATACAAGGCCCAAGAGTCTTTGGGGTAGTATTGGTAAAAAGGCCAAAAGTTTTTTTTCAGGTGGTGACACACAAGAACAACGAGATGCAAAAGCTCTTGAAGCACTACAGGGTTCTAAGTGGGCCTTAAGCGAAAAAACATTTAGAGATGTTATGCTTAAATTCCGTGCTTCAGGAGGTAACTACGCAGATGCTGTAGCTGAGTTTTCTAACTCAGATAATTTCTATGACCTTGACGCTGATGTTGTAACACGTTCCGTAACCGAAAGCGTTTCCTTTCTTGGTAATACTGCTCGTATAATAATAAAGAATACCCAGACAGATAAGAGAACAGGAGTCTCAGACACGCTTGTTACTTTTGGAGATACCGAATTATTAATAGACAAGGAAGGGCAACGACAAATAAACGAGGCAGGGTTTTTAAAAAAACAACTTTCTGCACAGCAGTGGGAAAATACGTTGTCTGGCTCTCTTACTCCCGCAGGAAAGAAGGAATTTTATCGACATGTAGCACGTAAGAGGAAAGAAGATTCTTCTTTTGTATTAGGTACTATAAAAACATTTAAGGACTATGACGATATATTAAGTGTCTATCAAAATATACTTGCTGGAAACTACGGTGACGGTTTTATTCTAGATACAGTACAAGATTCGAACGACCAAGAACTTCTTATGGCAGCTCTGAACTCCCTAAGAAACAAGGCGGCTTTTGCAGGTTTATATGCAGGCGGTGAAGAACCTACACAAGAAGACTTGGAGACGCTTAGTAAGGAACTTTTTAGTGACTATATGTATTTAGCAAAGTTTGTAAAAACTCGTTTTGGTATACAAACTCCTAGTCCTGCTAGTATACAGAGTTATTCACCCACTAAGAAGACTATTATACAGAGTTATCCACCCTTCTAAGAAGATCTAATACGAAGAGGACTTTATGCCTAGAGATATATTTATAGAAGAATCTAATACTTGGTGGATAAACGTGCCTGACGATGTTACTGATGAGGAAGTTAGGCAGCAGGCTATGGCTGGCATGATCTCAGTTGCAGAAGAAGCCGAGCTTTCTGAAATACAAGAAAGGCTATCAGACCCTAACTTAGAAGAAATTAATGGTAGGTCTAATAAAGACCCTAACTTAGAAGAAATTTATGGCAGGTCTAATAAAGACCCTAACTTAGAAGAAAGGCTATCAGACCCTAACTTAGAAGAAATTTATGGCAGGTCTAATAAAGACCCTAACTTAGAAGAAAGGCTATCAGACCTTAACTTAGAAGAAATTTATGGCAGGCCTAATAAAGACCCTAGAACAGGAGGCGAGTACCCGGAATCTATACAGGAGGCAATAGAGAAACCAGAACCCGAAACCACAGCAAGCTTTCAAAAAGATTTCCTACGTGTTCTCGCAAATACAGCTATGGCAATTCCAAGATTTGCTACGCAGATAGGTTCAGGGGTTGTTGAGTTGATCAAAGATGAATTTAGAGATCCTTCTAAGGGTGTAGAGAAGGATGAGAAAACGCCCGATATCGTAGGACAGGCTGCTACAAGTTTGTTTAGAGCTTTCGAGCGCAACCCACCCGACCCGCTATCAACCCCTTTACTTTCTATGTTACTTAGAGATATAAATCCAGAGGATATAATTGACTCTAAAACGGGTAAAGTAAAAACTACGGAAACTGGCGCAGGTCTGGTATTAAATATAGCTTCCTATTTAGCTACTGGTGTTGGGGCTTTCAGGGCCATTGCTACACATATTCCTCAGGCTCCAGCGCTTCTTAATACTCTTTTGAGTAGTGTAGCTGTGGATCAACTTTTAAGTGATCCTGTAGAAGGTAACTTTGCGAATATGGCAGAATTAATTCCCGAAGATAGTTCTTTTAATTTTGTGAAAGAGTTAGCTATTGTAGAGTATTTAACCTCAGAAGAGGATGATAATATATTATTACAAAGAGCTAAGATGGGAGTATCTACAGCAGTTATCGAGGTTCTAGGAGTAGGACTATTACAAGCAGGGGTTTTGATAGCTAGAACAGGACGAAAAACTGTGGAAGACTTTAAAGCCTACGTTACTGCGAACAAATCTGAAGTAGCCGAAGACATTCTTAAACTCGCGAAAGATTCTTTAAGGGTTATGGATAAAGATGCTATAGAGACTGATGAAGGTTTTGCTCAAGTAATAGCAATGCGATCAGTACCCTTCAATAAAAATGCTCCTGGTGGAGGCCCTTTAGATTTAGGAACGTACTTTACAAATTTTATTAAAGAGCCTATTGGCAATGTTCCTATTTTGACAAGGGCTAAACAAAGATTTCTTACATCTAGAGGATATCTAACTCCTAAAGGTTTTGAGGCTAAAAGAAAAGCCACAACTGAAAAAAGAGTAATCCTCTCTAAAGCTGCCCACATTGGCAATAGACTTACTTTGGCTATAAATAGAATTAAAGATCAGGCAAACGGAGGGGACAAAGCTAATAAGATTTTACTTAATGCTCAAGAGGCTCTTTCTCAAAATATGTCTGATGTGTTTGGCTACACAGGTAAAGGTAAAAATAAAGTTTCTCAGTTTGATAGTTGGACACCTGAAAAGCGCATTAAAAAAGTGGGAAAAGAATTTAAGATTCCAGAGGATGTCGCTGAAGAAATATTAAATGCAAGAGTCTTAATAGATGATCTTTCCAAAACCTTATTAGATTCTACTACAGTATCTGCCGCAACTACAAAGTCTATAAAGGCTAACATAGGCGAATATCTGACAAGATCCTATAAATTTTATGATGATATCAGCTTTACTCCCTCAGAAGATGCTAAAAACAAGGCTATTCAATTCTTAGTTAACTCTAAAGTCTTTGGAGGTAAACAAAAAACACAGATTAAAAGCGCTACAAGAGCTATTGAGCGGCTGCTAGAAAATAAAAACTTAGATGATTTCGGAAACTATGCTTTTAATCAAAGGCTTGTTGACAAGGGTATCCTTAAACATAAAAAAGATATTGCAGAACCTATAAGAGAACTTCTAGGGGAAGTAAAAGATCCTATAGAAAATATTATGCTTACTATAAATAAATTAGGAAGCCTTACTACTACCTTAAAGTTCTATGACACTATGCTAAATCTAGGGAGAGGCGGCCGAAGTGGTAAAGGGCCTAACAAGTATATATTCAAACAAGGTGATGTAGGTCGTGATCCAAAAATATTCAATACTAAGATAGAGGGTACGGGCAGTGTGCTTGATGGACGTTATACCACTCCTGAAATGTCTTTAGCTATACGAAATCTTGATACCTTTGTATTCTTTAGTGGCGCAGCAAGTACGAGTGTAGCTATTAGAGCATGGGCGGGTGCATCAGGACTAGCACAAAAACAACTTACAGTTTATAGCCACCAAGCTCAACAAAGAAACGTTTTAGGTGGTATGCAGTTTGGATTGCAGAACGGCTGGCTTCCGTTCACTAAACAGTCTGGGGAAGGCGGCGTGGATTCCTTGAAAATATTATGGAAGGAACTTAGAAAGACGGGGGATAAAGAGTTTGATGCCTTTTATGAAGAAATGCAAGGCTTAGGTGTTATAAATACCTCTGTAAAAGGTGGTGAATACAGAAGTCTTATAAGGACATTTATGGGAGAGGAGGCTGTAGAAGGGCCGTCTGCTGCTATTTTAGAACAAGAAGGCCTACGAAAAGTATCTTCTGATTTGTTTTCAAAGAAAGCTAAGAGGCTAGGGGACATAACCACAGAAACCTTCGAAAAAATAGGTTTTTCTAGAGGAATGCAAGCTCTGCCAGAAAATATATATTTAGCAGTAGATGATTTCTTTAAGATGAATATGTATAAAAAGGAACTTAAGGCTTTAAAAAATATACATCCCGAAGAATCTGTAGAAGTCCTAAAATTAAAAGCAGCGAGGATTGTTAAAAATGGTGTCCCTAACTACGACCTTATCCCGCCAGCTATTAAGGCCCTTAGAAATGTTCCATTCGGTAGTTTTGTTGCCTTTCCTTCGGAGGTTATCAGAACAACTGTATACATAACAAAACAAGCCTCTGAAGAGATAGCACTGGGTTTAAAAGGTAATAAAGCCGCTTTAAGGAGAGGTACTGAACGTCTAACGGGCTTAGTTGCCGCCCATGCAGGTTGGCAAGCGGGTGGATACGGAGTTGCACTGGCAGCAGGATACACTTGGGATCAGTTCAAAGGATGGAATATTGCTCTAGAAACCAAGTGGAATAAAAATCATAATAGGTGGATAAGTAGAGATTCTGATGGTAATCCTATATCGCTTGATACTACGTTCTTAAATGCTGGTGATACAATTTCAGCCCCAGTACTTAAAGCAATGCATTTAATACAATCTGGAAAATTAAAAGGAGAAGCTCTAGATGCCTATCTTTGGGACGCTATGTTTAAACTAGATCCGTCCGATCCCGGAGCTTTGCTTACTGTTCTAAAACCTTATGTATCTGAAGCTGTTCTTACTAAAGCTTTGTTACAGGTAGGGCAAGCCTATCTTGATGAAAATGGACGGGCCTCAGACGGTCTTAAGCTTTTCGATAAATATGATAATAATATTGACAAATTTGGGTCGGCTTTGAAACACATAACTAAGACTATTTTTGTGCCTGGAACCTTTCGGAGTTTCTATCAGGTTGGCGAAGCGATTGCGGGTACGCCTAACGCCTCTACAGGAGCCCCTAGAGATTTAAGACATGAGGTACTTGCCAATACTTTGGGTATTAGGTGGAGGCGTGTTAGTTCTTCTGATGCTTTAGATAGGGCAATTACGCAGTACTTAGTAGAGACTAAGTACAATGAGCAGTCTATAAAACCTAATTTCAGAACGACTCCTGAAAAATTTGTGGAGGATGCTTCGAGGAGAGAAGAAGGAACTTTAAAAGCGGCTAAAGAGCTTTATAGAAAAATTAAAGCTGTGGAATCTATTGGGGAGCTTAATAGGGAGGCTATAATAGAAAGATTAATGGAGAAGAATATTAGCGAGGTTACGGCTGTACATCTTGTTAGGGGGATGTATACACCTAGAGAAGATCTAAATGATATTGCTGGTTTATTCTTCGACACTTTCCGTAAAAAAAGGACAGGGATGCCTACAAAGAAATATGAGGATTTTCTTATAGAACATCAAAAAGAGTATTGGAGGAAAAGCCTCTTTAGCGAAGAAGATTGGGAGGAATACATGGCTCCTCCTTCTTTACTGGGTGCGGGGCCTGTTGACGACGATGACGACGATGACGATGATGACGATGAGCGTGACAACTTCGATAAAGGAGGCCTAGTCTTAGACGTACCTAATGTTCCTAAAGAGCCTGACGAAAGAATTGATAAAGTAACAGGGCTTCCTTATAACATTCAGGCTGGTGAGGCCTTTATCGATAATGATGATGATCCCTTAAAGCGTATGGGTTTTGGCAAAGGCGGTTCTGTCTACGAAGCAACTAAAGAGAAGGTTGGGGAGGGTTATCGTGCCTTCAACAAACCCAGCGCCTCTAAAACAATGGAATATTTAGCTGATAAAGGTTTAGGTATTGATGCAAAACAACTACGACAACACGAAGGAGAGGCTGCAAAGATAGTCAACGAAGCACTTGAAAAAGGTATCGTGAACCCTGACTGGGTTAAAAAGCTAGAAATAACCAAAGGAGGGCTTTTAAAAGGAGGCCAAAAGGTAGGGGATGTGTTTAATGCCGTTAATCATGCGCTTTTGAGTTATAAATATAATGACCGCCCTGGATTACTACAGGCGAAAGAGGTTGTCCAAGGTATCTTTGACGAGCCTGAGGATTCTATTCAAGCCTCTCTTATAGATGCTTGGAATAATAAAGCTGGGTTTGCTATTGCCAATCGAGTGAAAAACAAAGAGGGCGCTAAAAACGAGATTTTGCGCTTACTAGAACAAAGAGAAGATAAATTATTTAAAGGAGAAGAACTTATTGCTGGAGAAGATTTATTTTTTGCAAGAGAAGAGATTTCTGTTATTAGAGGGCTTTTAAAGTAATGTCTTCTTATAAATACTTTACAGAAGACGAACTCAAGTGCCAACACTGTGGCTCTAAAGGCATGAACAGAGACTTCATGGATAAGATAGAAGATTTGCGGCATGATTTAGGGTTTCCGTTCAGGGTTAACTCTGCTTACAGGTGTAAAGATCACCCTATAGAGGCCCGTAAGAAGTCTCCAGGAGCACATGAATCTGGTCACGCCCTGGATATAGGTGTCTCTGGAGAACAGGCTCACAGGCTCTTACACGCAGCCTTAGAGGCAGGTATGAGGGGTATCGGAGTTAATCAAAAAGGAAACAGCAGGTTCATACATTTAGATGATTTAAAACGGGCTGATAGCCGCCCTAGACCTTGGATATGGAGTTACTAGAATGGGAATAATAGGAAGTGTTTTAGGAGGGTTGGGCGGTAAAGTTGTTGATGCTTGGTCAGCTAGAGGAGAGCGCAAGCATACAGAGAAAGTACGGAAGCTTGAGATAGAAGAACTTAGGCACAAGACTAGAATGGAAATGGCTATGAAGTCACAGGAGATGGACAACTCTTGGGAGCTTGAACAGATCAAGAACTCAGGTTGGAAAGATGAATTTGTTTTACTTCTTTTAAGTATCCCAATGGTCTTAAGCTTTATTCCTTATACTGTGCAATATGTAGAAGACGGTTTCGTGGCTTTAGGAAAAACTCCAGATTGGTATCAGTGGCTCATTCTTTCCGTATTTGCAGCAATTTACGGGATTAGGGTTTGGAGAAGAAAGTAAATGATAGTATGTTATTTTAAAAACATCTATAGGTGTAATGCGTTTGCTACAGCCATAGAACATGGGAAGAAATCGCCTGGCGACAGCAGACGAAACCCTCAACAAAATATAACTGCTTATTGTCTTCCAAAGAGGGTTAATATAAATAGTGAATTCTGGGATTAACGTATATGCTGGAGAGGATTTTTAAAAGCTTGGCAATTCTTTTTATTCTTTTTCTATGCTATCTTCTTACGAAAGCTGAACAGGAATATATAGACGATGTTGATGAGGTTAATTATTAGTGTGCTGCTTCTGGTAGGCTGCACAGCTCCTTTAAATAAAAAGGCAGACCTATGCCCCAAGTTCTACACTTACATATGTGAGAGCGTCGGCTCCCATGAAGACTGTTGGTGCGAAGATACTAGGCACTTAGAAGGGCAACTAAACCTGATACAACAACAAGCTTTTAAAAGAGATACTATTTAACAGCTTTGATATTCAGTCTCTCTCCCTGTAGAACCTTTCCCTGAAGCCTTAAATCTGTCATAATGCCTGTACCTCCTTTTCCAAATAATCGTGAAGTGTATCTAGTCTGTTATGTCCTTCTCTCAGTAAAACTCTTATATAATTTCTAGTGTAAGTATCTTTAAAAACGTTGTCTATTTCTTCGTCTGGTAGACCACTAAGCTCAGTCATTATAGCACCACTAGGGTCTATGAATACTTGGAACGATATTAAATTCCCTCTCATATTTCACACACACCTCCAACACATGCAAGTGTCTGAGATCCTTCTGTGTTATCTTCTGATTCATTTATATCCCACTTGAAATTCTTAGGAAGTGCCTTAATTTGTTTCATATAAGTCGCTTTGTCTATTTTCTGATACGGTGCTTGCTGGTACATATGGTCTGCTTCAGGCAAGAATGAAATACCGCTAACACTGTCAAAATTCTCCCACACCCATTGGCACACAGAGAAAAAGTTATTGTCGTTGTAATAGCAGGTCATCGAGGGCTTATGCTCACACCAATGATCTTGATAAACCTTCCACAGTCTTAACTGCTCTAAGGCTCCCATGCTTTCAACAGTCACCGCATTCTTTGGGGCCTTTTGAGGAAACGCAAACACCCAGCTAGAGTTGTCAGAGACACTTTCTTCACCAGGAAAGCCAGCCTCAAGCATTGTAGCAGCCAGTGGATCTTTCTTATCGGCTCTAACAGTCCTTATATAGTATTCACTGAACCTTGGGTGTATTCCAGAGGCGCTGTCTGTCAATTGTGAGACAGTTCCACTGGGCTTTACACACGTAATTGACGTAGAAGCGCCTATTCCAAGCTTCTTTGCCCACTTAATGTTCGTTTCTATGGCCTTTTCCTTCAAAGAATTAAGTAAACTACCAAGCTCTTTATAGCCTGTAGACCCATTAGTTAGCTTACAATCCATGATCCCGGTAAGCGAAACACCCAGCAAAGCCTCTTCTTCTGTGTTCCGTTTCCATATGTTTCTAAGGTATCTGAAGTCAGTCATCGAAGCCTGTAAGGTTCCTAATGTAGTGGCAAGCACTACTTTTTCTAATAAGGTTTCTTTGGTGTCGTCGGCCCGTACAATAACTTCAGATAGATTACAGAACTGATAAGGTCTTAGGATTATCTCAGAGCAGGGATTGGTTCCAAACTTGCAGTCAGCATCTCTACGTCCGTTACGGGCCGCTATGCTTTGTGCGGCTATCCGACTAAAGATACCCCTTTCACCATTTTTAGAATCGTAAAGCCTTTTCATTTCATCTGAATAAGTACCAAAGTCTGGTTTGTCAGAGTAGACCGCACTGTTGTTTGCTAAATCTCTTTGTCCGTGGGTAGCTCTCCAAACCCCCGTCTTAGCATTAGCCATTCTATTGTCTGTTACATTGCTTAAGCTTATTAAAGCAGATCGTCTGACTCCACCAACAACAACAACTTGAGCTATCTTACAGACTAGATCATGACATTCTAAAGAGGTTAGCTTCCGCTTGGGCGCACCTTCAAACAGTTTAACAGTGAAGTTAAATAGGTCTGCTAAAGGCTGTGGCCCACTGGCTCTGCCTCCAAAGATCTTCAGCCTAGCCCCGGCAGGACGTACACGAGATAGGTCACACTTAGGTATCTTACCAACATACAGGAGGCTTATAAGCTCTCTGAAGGCGCTTGCCCAGCCTATCTTACTATCTGCTACTACTATAGTGGTATCGGTTTCATGGAAGCTGTCAGCGACTACAGGAAGTTGATCTACATAGTCTCTTTCTACACTAAAACCAACCCCAGTCCCACATAGCAAGACATACATAAGCTCGTCAAACGATCTAGGGCTGTCTATAGGAAGGTAACTACAGTTAAACCCTGCTACGTTGTCACGCTTTAAAGCTTCTCCAGCAGTCATCAGGCAGCGCATAGAGGGCATAACTTGATGGCTGGAAATAGCGTTAAACAATTCAGCAGCGTCTAGCTCGTCTATTTGTTTTCTATCTATAAAGAAATCTAAGTATCTATTGACTGTCTCTTCCCAAGTTTCTCGACGCTGTTCGGTGTCTAAGTATCTGGCGTATCTGCTCTTATGTATGTATTCTTGATATTGATCCATTGTCTTTCTCAAACTCCTCTATTAAAACTTCATAGTTGCCAGCTACATAGGCTGTGTAATTCTTTTTTTGATCTTGTTCCTTCTCGTCACAGTATTCAAAATACTTATGCTGGCAAAAGCGCACGAAAAGTTTATCTGTTTCTGTCATTTGTCATTTGCTCCTGATCCTTATTCTGCTGAAGTTGTTTTTTCTTTTCTTGCTTGGAT
>Ga0209128_1002317_pt1 | contig 12388 bp, 19 predicted proteins | sample ETNvirnome_6_100_FD_184072 | JGI IMG/M metagenome (GOLD analysis project Ga0209128, IMG submission 184072) | Marine viral communities from the Pacific Ocean - ETNP_6_100 (SPAdes) (version 2) | ecosystem: Environmental > Aquatic > Marine > Oceanic | place: Pacific Ocean | collected 2013-06-19 | reverse complement strand
TCTAAGCGAGTGAAGACTTAGGTATAAGGACTTCGGATTTCGTGTAAATTTGAGTATATGCAGTAGTACGGTTTTTGTTTAGAAGCCAAATTGTGACTTCAATTTTTCAAACGCTGATTTCTTCTTCCTCACGATCTTCGGGGTGGGGTATGGGACGGGACTGTAATACGTCATCCCGTTAGTCTCCAAACTGAATCGGGCGAATGAGTAGGGACGGCCCCGAATCTTCTCGTCGTTTTGCACGAAATCCACTCCCCAACGTTTCGTTAGGTTATCCGCATCGACTGTGTTGATCCGGAATAGGATGAGGTTCGATAGGTTCGCGTCTAGCCAACGATTAGTGAGGGGTCTTTGACTAATGAAGACAGGGAGGATCCGCTTCGCCCTTCCTTGAACGGATAGTCGCTTCAACGAGGGGGAGAGGGAGTGAGGGGAGATCACGATTGAAGCTTCGTCTAGAACGAAGGTGAAAGTGGCTTTAGGATCCGAGTCGGATAGTCTGAACATTTCATCGATAGTCATCGATATGTCGGCTTCAAGGATTCGTTCATCGAATTGTTCGTAACTCGGCCAGTAGAGACTAACTCGCTCGGTTCGGATTCCATCTAGGAATTTATTGAGATCCGTTTCCGGATCCGCGAGTCGATCATAGTCTCCCGATTGTATCTTTGGATCGATGATAACAAAACGATGTTTCTCACCGAAGGAGGGAGAGAGTATCGCTTCCCTCAAAGTTGAGAGGATCGCCGTCGTCTTTCCCGATCCCGAAGTTCCGGCCCAAAGTGCGCCTAATTGTTTCCGGTTAGGCTTCATCATTTTGGTTAGTACTGACACGGCTTCGCCTCCTGTTGAATAGGCGGAGAGGGAACGTCGCTATCGACTTTACGGATCTTATGATCCTCCATCCCACTGTTATGTCTGCCTTCCGAGCGATCTTAGTGATTGGAGGGACGTAAGCCGCTGAGACTACTACGGCGAATACCGTTGTGGGGTTAAGGTGGATCCCTACCCCGTAAGCGTCAAGGAGGTTAGTCGTAGCCGCTTCTAGAGCATCGTAATCCTCCGGGTGACGAACAATCTCAAAGTCTGCGTCTTGCGTGACCCCTCGGCCCCAATGAGTGATTCCCCGATCAACTCCCATGTAGCCCCATCTCACTAACTGTGCTTGGGTGGCTCGTTGCATCGCCGTCATCTCGTCGTCACCTAGGACGAATCTCCGAATGGGGGCGGCTATGGTGGGAGGGGGAAGATCCCCATCTTCTAACCATTCGATAGCCTCCCATTCCGTAGGCTCGGCGGGAGGTTCGCTCACTTCCCCCTGTTCAGAAGGTGCATCCTCCCGCGTCGCCTCTACGTCCGGAGTAGGAGGTAGTGTAGAGAGTGATTTGTTGTATTTGTAGACCATAGATCGGGATCTACCGTTCCCTTCTCCATGCCCATAATCGTTGATAGTGGATTGATACATTCCTTCATCGGTGGGATGAGGTTCGACTTGAGCCATCTACTCATCCTCGGTTTGATCGGTGAAGAAGAACTCAAAATCAACGATCCAAGGAGGTGCATTCCTCGCTCTAATTGTGATAATTTTCTCTCCATCGACTTTCTTCAATTCTTCTATCAATTCTTTCACGTTCATTCCTGTCCCTCCAATACTGATCCGACCTTCTGATCTACTAGGCCGTTAATGAGAACTTGGAAGCGTGGATTTCGTGTAACTGATTCTATACCGATTCCGAGAGATTGGAGGGGATCGTTCGCTTCTTCCCTCGCCTCGTTGTAGGAGATCACTAATTGTCCGATCCCTCCGAAGACAAGTGCATTCACCACAGTAGGGAAGTTGTTTGAATATGGATGGAGAGTATCTAGTAGATCCTTCAAATTGTTCCTTGATTCCTTCATAAATCGGTCTAAGGCTTCGACAACTTCCGGGTCTTCCGTCCACTCCATGAAGGGGTCGGAGGGTAGGAGGTAGATAAATTACACGAAATCCATTATGAAACAGATTCATGAGGAAATGATTCGTACCAATCCGAAAGGAGATCGACAAATCTTGTAGGGGCCGAGTCTCTACTCCATAGCCGCTTCGTAGAATCTCCGCATGGATGGATCGTGTAGGAGTGAGGGGCGAAGACGTTCATCAGTGACATATCCCCTCGCATTCGGGCTTCACCCGCCGAGTAAGGGCGACGGATCGAAGCGGTCACATGATCTTCCTCGGCATGGGTTCGACAAAATCCGGGGATCCCATCGGCCATGTGATCCCTGAGGAAGTAACTCGCGGATCCTCGGAAGGTGGTTTTTGTGTAATCCTCCGTCGTCACCGAATAGACTCCCGACATGAGAAGGGTAAGATCCCCTTCGATTTCGATTTCCCATTGACCGAGATTGTGAGGGGCGGGAAGTGGACGGTTTGGAATGGAGATTAGATCCTCTTGAGGGAAGATGATTCCATCGGTGGCGATGGAAAGTGCCGACATTCCATTTAGGCGGATCATCTCTCCGAGCCTCGCCCTAGTCGCTCCCGTTATCGTTGAGGCGTACATGGGATTCCACAATTTACCGGATCTCCCATTTACAGCCTGTATCGTTTTCCCATACAACGAGTTGAGCATTACCTTCGATACTGCGTATTCGGGAGAGTCGCTAGGGCTATTCATCTTCATCTCGTAGAAGCGATCTATGAACGGTTGAAACGGACGTTCCTTCGATATGTCCGAGAAGTAGGCCCATCTCCCTAACTCGTAGGTCACAAGAGGCCATTTGAGAGCCTCTTTCACTTCCTCGGCGGTGAACCAACCACGAACGAGTCTAGGGGTCACGATGGTTCCCGTCGATGACATTCGGGCTAGGGGGTAGAAGGGAAGGTCCGGCTCAAATAGGAACATGGCTTCTACGAATCCCACCGATAGAGGATCGCTATTCTCCAACCATGAATGGAGGGTCGGACCACGATCCCCCATGATCCATCCGTTCCGATGATCGTTGAGTTTTGAGTCTATATCGGGAAGGTGATACATGATGTATGGATATGCACTTGCGAGATCCGTGAGTATGCAATGTGCACGAAATCCGGATCCGCGAGTCTCAAACCAACCACCACGATATGCGGATTGGGCGTATCTCAAGATCGGGATATTCTTCTCTCTTCGATATAGGTTCACGGTGGGGATCGTACAGGTATCTAGACACGCTCGTTGAGCTGTATTAGCGAGCGAATAGGGTTGGATAAAGCGAACTCCCGCACTGTGGAACTCTTCACGCTTACGACGCGCTAGACGGCCCGCTAGGACGGCATCATGGATCGCGTATTTGTCTATGTCTTCCCGGTAGTAGTCTCGATACTCTTCTTCATCGAATCGACTAGCATCAAGGATCGACCCATCGAAGCAAGTCTCGATCTTCCGATCATCAAGGTACTTTTGAGCTGCATTAGTCAATCTCATCTTGTTGTAGTATTGGGAAATGTCCCACCAACGGATGGGTCCGAGTTTCCTTCCTCTCCGTTTCCAATTGATAGGTTTGAATTCTAGGGACTTCCCCTCTAGGTAACGGATCTCTAACATCTTCCCTCTCACGTTCGGAGTGAAATTGCAGGTATCGACGTTAATCTTGACTTTGTTATTCCCGATGTTTCCTTCCTCGTCCCTAGATTGGATCAAGGACAGGATCACATCTTCGTGAAGGAGTCGCAGGATCGCTTGAGCATCGAATTTGAGATTCCAAAAGAAGAATTGCTTCACTACTCGACCACTTCGACTATTCCTCCACACGCGGGAGTGATCGTCGTTGTAGAAGATCCGGAGAAGGTGATTTAGGGTCGGAGTTTCCCAAACTCCGTATTCGGTTGAGAATAGCCAAACCTTCCCCTCGATAGTCTCGGTATCAGCCCCACATATCTGCGAGGGATGGATCGATCTCCGGGCGGGTCGCTTCCTCTTCTGTTGGGGGATCTCCGGCGGTAGGGGGTCAAGGTCGAATCCTAGTCCATCGCCATTCATGGAGGTGTGATCCTGTATCGTTACGATTCTCCTTCTCAAAATATCACGCCCGCCGTTTCATCATAATCGGATCTCCAATTTCCCCAATTCTCATCACTCGTTCGATTTCTCAATGCCTGTCGTCGGAAGGTTAGATCCTCGATGGTTCTCCTATCTAGGTTCACTCGGATATTCCTAGCCCTTCTCAAAGCCTCTCGATCCCCTCGTGCTTCTGCGGCGGCGATAGCGGCATTCCGGATCTCACGGCGACTCGCTCGTATTCCACTTCTTACGTTCCTATCCGCAGATGTAACAGTCGTAGTCAATCGTCCGGAAGCGTCACGCATTTGAGCGAGTCTAGCTGCGCCCATTCTCCGACCCTTCCTCCTTACTGATTCTCGGACGGCGGCCGAGGGAACTGTTTCCTCATCTAACCATCTTTGAACGGTTCTCTCGGTGACTCCCCTTCTTCGGGCGACGGCCCGGATCCCCTCCCTTTCTGTATCGGCTTGATCCACTATGAATTCCAATCGTTGTCTGAAAGCCTCAATACTTGCCATGATCTCAACCCCAAATCTCCCATGCTAGGAAACCGAGATTCGATGCGAACAGGAGATAGAGCATGAACTTTTGGCGGTTCAACGAGTTTTGGATCCGTCTAATCTTACGTTCCGTTAGATCCAATCGTGCGGATATTCCCATGCCCCCGAATATCGTTACGAGTCCGTGAATCATCTCAATCAAGGGCAACGGCTTCCTCAAGCCCGTTCTCCCCCTTAATCTGTGAAACTCTCGATCTTGAGATCCCGAAGATGGAAGCGATTTCAGTTCCCTTCCATTCTCCGGAGTCGATCATAAGACCAATCCATTTCCGGCTCTTATCCGATAAACGTCGATAACTCGGTTCGCTCATACCCCTCCGAGTGAGGCGAGGTTCTTCAATGCTATCTCAACAATTCATCGCTATCGACTTTCTGATTCTCATTGTTTAGTTGAACATCATCTCCCTTATCCCTAGAATATGCTATGGATCGATCCTAAGCGCGAAGAGTGATTTCCCCCTCCCGATAGACCATTGTTGAGGGAAAGTCGCTCAAATCACATCTTTTTGTCAAGGTGGATTTTCAAGTGAAAAATATCGGATTTCGTGTAAATCATATACCACCGATCCCTCCGGGTCTGCATGAGTAATGTCATCAGCCCAATAGTAGCAGGTGCAGGTCTTTCATTTGCAGTACTCGCAGTTCTAGCGATCTCAAATGGGATATCTTCACTTTTGTTTAACCAAACCGTACAAGGATTCGTTGATAAGAGGGTGGGTGCTTAGATGAGCGTCTTTGAACCCACTTGGTCAGCATACGGAGTTCTTGAATACCTTCTCTTCGGAACAGGTATAGCCCTTGGAATGGCCCTTTTCTCGGAGCCTATGTCTAAGGTCGAAGGATTAATCGCAGGACTAAAGTCGTGATTACCATGCAGGGAGTCACATACTACCAACTCAACTCATCCACATCAAGTATCCCCGGCGTTGCCGACTCAGGTGATTACATAGACGGGTTCTATGGCGTGGACGGGACTATGGAATATCTGATTTGGAGGATCAGTCTAACGATGGGTGGAACAACCGCAATTACGACAGATATATCCGGCACAATATCAAAATTCAAATTAGTTGTGGACGGCCAAATTTTGTACGATTGGGTATGCGGCGCGGAATCGGACGGTTCCACAACTGCACCCGGTCGCTTCGGCTACTTCATCAATCAGATCGGCGGTCGCGCACTTCAAGTCCCATTGGCGACAACCGGAACAGGCGTGGATATGTATATCGCCATCCCCGTAGGGATCGTTCTAAATGGAACGCCAAGATTTGAGATCACCACAGCATTCTATGATGTTGCTAACACTCAAGGTGGTTCGGCAACCGTCGCAAGTGGATCCTCGACTTTTTGGGCTAGATTCAATCCGCAAACTCAACGGTCAACTAGAGTAATTTCCGCCACTTCGTTTTCTCATGGTGCGAACCTAACAGAACAGGTAGTTGTGAGAGTTCCGCAGATGCCCGGTGGTTATACCCTAGAGGCAGTTTCGATTCAGAATGCGAGTGATGATGACGACAACTATGGAGCGGATGGAATTCGCGTTCTTTCGTTATCACAATTTTCTATGCCAATTTCACTTCAAAGATGGGCTAATAACGAATTGGGCAATGGAGTGATGGGCATGAACCCAACTCTCGGTGGTGCGGCAGCAACGGCAGGTAATGGTATCACAGCACAAACTTTCCATTACCAAAGACCGGGAATCCTCAACGTGCCTCTCTATGGATTGAAAGCCGGGGATCTTACTCTCATGGTTTCCAACGGTGCGGGAGCTGATACGAGATTATACCATCCCGTACTCACAGCTCCGATGCAAGGAGTCAGGGCGGAGGTTCCGGTTCAAACAGCCGTCCCAAGCCCCAACGTGCAACGATCCATCTTAGCTCGGACAGAAGGTTCAAACTGATTCCTCATGCCTCCGGATCGGGGCTTCGGCCCCGGTCCACCGGGTAGGGGATGCAAGGTGATAAGATGCCGCACAAAGTAGTCAAGCAGGGGAAGTCATGGAGGGTTCGATCATGGGTTTCCGGCAAACTTCTCAAGCGTAAGTATGCGACTAAGGCGGCGGCTCAAAGAAGGGCGGCGACTTCCTATCGTAGATCCAAGAGGAAGAGATCGGCAAAGAGGCGGTATTGATGGTTAAATATTTAGACACATATATCGAAACAACCGATCCTAAGTACGCCCGAAAAGTGAGTAAGAGAATAGGAAAGAAAACTTCGTTGAAAACAATGGGTAAAATACAACGAGCGGGCACGGTCGGAGGTTTTGGTAATCCATCATACTTAGTTAGATTTAGGAGGAAGAAATAATGCCAAGAAAACCATTTACTTTCACAGATTTCCAAGATTTCAGAACTGCGGGAGCTGTCGCTTCTTATTGGAAGGAGGATGCGGGAGATCTAATTAAAGATTCAACAATCAGAAAACGTAGTGGGAAAAGACGTTGGCCTGCCAAAATGAGTATTGGATTTCCTAATACTTACGACTCAGATACCGAGACATATACTCCCACAAAATTCTTCGTAGTTTCAAGGCCCGAGAAAAAGAAGAGATCTTTCTTAGGATTATTCAGGAGAGGGAATTAATGATAACTCCAAGATCAGGAAAAGTCTCCTTGACTACTACTGAACAGTATGTGGATCTCTCCGGATCCGGACAGCTCAACTTCCGCGTCGATGGGGATGATGTTCGCATGGCCTTCACTCAACTCGATCTCAATGATGATGGTCCATACATGATCTTCGATGACGGGGTTATGATTTGGGGAAACCAAGCCAACTCGTTCAAAACCCAAGTCTATGTAAGGGCCGATTCGGGAACGGCGACCCTTAGATGGATGGTGACGGGTTAATGGCGCGACAGTCTAAGTTATCAAGGCAAATAAAACGCCTCTTTGGCGTCAAGAAGTCTCCCCCCTCAAGGACTGCTCGGCGAACAGATTTTGTTCCTTCATCTCCTAGATCCCAAGTTCCAACATGGAGGGAAGTAGCCCCCGCCAAGAAGAGTAAGAGGGATAAAAGAGGTTTTCATAGATTTGATTACTACGGTGTAACAGGCCGGGAGTTTATGCAGGCTATGAGGTCGGGGAAGTATAGGGGTGAAAAGATCTCTCGTAAGGGTTCTTCAATTAGTGAATTTGTGTATCCAAGAGGGGGAAGTAGCCTTACTAGATCTAATTATTCACTAGCAATCAAAATTCCAAAGAAAGACAGGATCGTGTTATAGATGGGAGGCCCGATCAGACCCCCTCTTGAAGTCACTGAGGCCGACGGATCCCCGACGGGTAGGCCGATCAACAAGATAGTGGTGAGTAATGGAGACTTATCTGTATCAGGAACCACAGCCACGATAGACACAAGCGGTGCAGGTGGAACGGCTGCCTTAACGGAGACTTACATTGGGTTCGGAGATGCGTCAGATTTGTTGACGGGGTCGGCGAACTTCACTTTCACTGAGGAATCAGGGGCTACTGGTCCCGTAGTTTTCCTTACTGGTGATAAGCCTAGCATCAAGATTCAGGACGACACTGATGCAACCGATTACTTCACTAGATGGGAACAAAGCGGAAACTCCCTCTATTGGTATGCAGACTCATCAGCCACAAGTGCGGTTGAGTTAGTTCGGGCCACTCCCGATTATGTTGCCTTCATGCGAAGCGCGACTGCAAGGGTCGGAATCGGAGGGACCGGAACAGCCGGTGTTGCACTCCATGTGAAAGGTGCTAACTCCGGTTCTAATCCTGATGTTTACATTGAACAACAATCGGGCTCATCAGGTTGGCCCCTTCATATCACCACTCCAAGTGGTTACAAAGCTCTTCTAGTTGAATCAACTGTCAATTCTGCCAATGGAGCCCCGGACATAGAGTTCTTCCATAATAAGGGGGCGGGAAATGCTGCGAGTGGTGACTACCTATGCACGTTTCACCATTCAGGACTCAACGATGCCGACGAGACAATTGTATATGTCAGGCAATATGCTAGGGCACCTGACGTTACTGATGGGTCCGAGGACGGTTCTTGGTTCCAATCTCATATGTTCCAAGGCTCGGAAGAGGTATTCCTATCGATGCAATCAGTCTCCGGTACTTTTTACACCACTTTCAATGAGGCCGGAGTGAATGCCGATTTCAGGATTGAGGCTCTAAACTCGATAACCGCAATTGACCCAGTTAACGCAATCAAGATGGATGGGGCTACGGGCTATGTCGGACTAGGCACAGGTACACCCGCAAAGAACCTCCACGTTTCTGATGGTTCGACAACAGGGGTAACAGGCGGGACAACAGCGGCTATCTTAATCACGGACGACACAAACCCACGGATTTATTTTGAGGATTTGAGCGAAGGCTCAGGGGATAGAATAATGGATATCATGGCCGACTCGGAAGCTCTCACATTCAACTCATTGAACGACGCGGCCAGTGCGTATGACAAACAGAATATCTTCGTCATCAATAGGGACGGTTACGTTTCGGTCAATGGACAGCCTGATACGACTGGTAACCTCGGTCTAATGCAGATTAATGTGGGTAATTCCACACAAACGGCTTTGACCCTCATTTCTACGGACGCTGATGCGGACGTTTCCCCCACTCTCGACTTGTATCGGCATAGCGGCTCACCGGCAGACGGTGATGACATAGGGAAGATTACTTTCAGCGGGGAGGATGACGGAGATGCTAAACAAGAATGGGCTTCAATTTCAGCTGAATTAGTCGATGCGAGCGCAGGTAGCGAAGATGCTAGACTGAGGTTCCGTGCCACGACTGTTGGGGGGTCTGCACAAGAGTATCTCAGGATGGGAGGCCAAGATGTTATCTTCAACGAGAGCAGCGGCGACATAAACTTCCGAGTTGAATCCAACGGAAACGCTACGATGTTGGTGATTGACGGCGGCGACGATGTGATGGGTGTCGGAGCGACCCCAACGGCGTCAAAGGCCCAACTTCAAGTTAATGAGGATGCTACTTTCTTGAGATATATTGGGGAGAACACGGCCACTATGGACATAACTCCCCAAATGCTACATAACACGATCCAAACTCTAAAATCAACAGGCTCACGTGTCTATGCCTCTTTACCCGATGTTGCCGAGACTGTTGCGGGTATGTGCATGACATTCGTCAGTGTTGGAGGTGACATGTCAATCATAGGAAAGACTTCCGAAGGCCAGTCAATTAACGGGGTGGCGGCAAGTGGAACAGAACCAACGGTGGCTTTTGACACGGCATATTCACGAGTTGAGTTAATAGCACTAACCACATCAATGTGGACTTGTTGGGTTAATGGAGCGATAGCAACGGTGACAAACACTTGAGGTGAATAAGATGGAAGAGAAGAAACATATTTTACACGAAATCCGAAGTTTCATTACTGAGAATCCTATTCTCGGATTACTGATCGCGATTGTCGTTATGGATATGTTAAGGAGGGTATAATATGAAAGAAACTGCAATTCTAATTTTAGTTGTTCTCATTTTTCTAGCGTGGAGGGATTAAATTGTCATCAGAAGATGATAATTTAGACGATGAATCTCTTAAGATCGTTTGGAATGATGAAGAGTTCGGACTGAAAGGACGGATAAAAGTACCTCCGAAGTTTTGGTATCTCCTGATCGCGGTTCTTTGCGCTACTCTCGGTATTTCGTATGAGGAAATCATTGAAGTGGTGGGGATCTGATTGCCCCTAGATCCCGGTCCCGGCGGCCCCGGTGATGATACCCCTCCCAAACCCCTAAACGGTGGGGATCAGCCGATCCACGATGATTTTCCGTGGTGGGATAACCCGGATAACCCGTTGTACGACGGTGACGGCGATGGGATTCCCGATAATTGGGTAGTTAGCGGCCCCTTTTCGTACAAGTGCGCGTATTACAAGGTAGCTTTCATACCCGGCCCCGGTGTTTCTCAGGATCAGTGGATCGGGGAAGTTTATTCAGATCTTGAAGCCACGGTCTACATCTACGGTACAGTTTCTTTCGATGGGGAGGGAAAGGTAACTGAGTTACTCAAACTATGGATCGATCAGTATTGTGATGAGACAGTAACCCCACCTTCGATTGGATCCATAGATATAATTTCACAGGATTATGACACTTGGAGGGAAGTGTATTCCGATTGCATTGATGTGGGAATCGCTCTTTCAGATATGCAATTCGTTCAGACTACAAAAGCCAATCTGAACCGGACTTTCACGACTGATTCGACCAAAGCCGATGTGCTAGTGATCGGTCCCATACCGGAAGGGGTCAAAATACCCGTTTTAATCACGATAGAGGCCATCGATGAGTCCTTCCCTGCGGGAACCCGCCATGATGATTACAAGGAGTCTCATACGGTTTATTTAGAGGGTGGTGATTCTCTTGAGATCTCATCGAACGGAATCTCGATCTCACTCTCGATCACTAGGGACGGATCCGAGATCGTGGATCAACTCTCGGTTAGCAATCTCCACACAAAATACACGAAATCCGGAGTCGAAGTGCAGGTCGGTCAGATCCAAGGTTGTACGACATCCGAAGTTATCGTGACGGAATGCGATGAGGGTTTTGAAATGAATGAAGAGGGAGAATGTGTGGAGATACAGGAAGAAACCGAGGGGATGGATAACGATACACTTTGGATGATCCTCGGTTTTCTAGTTCTCTTGATTCTCGGAGGGTGGATTCTTCACACTACGAAGGAGGGAGGCGATTGAATGCCCGATCCCAACGAAGGCACGCTCAAGAAATCAGCTAGGATCACCGGGTATTGGACTGAGGGGATCGTTAAGGGTCTACTGATCGCGGGCCCGACACTCTTGATCCTCATCGGCTCTCTAGGATTCACACTTATGTTCGTTCGTAAGGCTCTCACATGGGACGGGAAGGGAGGGATCAACTGATGGGACTTCTGGATAAATTAAAGAGTGGTACGGTTTATACCGCTAAGGTGGCTTTCCTTCCCGCCTATACAGCGTGGGTAATTTTCACCGAGACTGGCGAAATGGAGATTGTTAATCAGGGAAGCCCTGAGGCTAAAACTGTGAACGATCTTGTACTTGAAGGGGTTCTAGATGATGTGACTGACTATACAACGGATTGGCTAAAAGGCATAGATTGGGAGGGAATAGGGGAGGCAGTGGGAAAAGCAGCTTCCGAAGTCATCAAAGCAACCACCGAAGTTACTTCTGGAATCGCTAAGGAGATCGTTCCCGATCTGATAGAAGGGGTTGAACGGGGATATGATGTGGTCCGCACGAAATTATCGGGGGCGGAGGCCGATGTTATCTCCGCTTTCGTCGTGGGATTCTTGGTGATCTTCACGATGATTTATCTCTTTTACGAGATCCGGCGAGGAAAGTAATTCCCCATGCCTCCCCGGATCCCGCTTACGTTGATCTGATGCTCTTGTGATCCTAGAACCGTTTTACGCGGTCCATCTGTGCGCGTACCCGGCCGGACTCTTCTCGCTTGAAACGCGAGTGTAAGTCACAGTCTTTCCCTCGATCTCAGCCGTCGATCCTCCAACGGCCTTCACGAGAGAACGGAAACCGTTCTGCGCTCCGAACTCAGCCGAATGAAGCCAAAGAGTCGATCCCTCTAACTCGCTTGTTACGCGAGCGAGTAGATTCCTCGATGACACTTCGACTAACTCATCGAATGTAACCTCATGCGGCTCATCCAACGGCAATTCAGAAAGACGAATCGGATCTTCTTCCGGTGCGTCGTAGTCTGCAAAGTCAATGCTCATACCTATCATACCTCCCAACCCTTCCCGCAGGTCGATGGTTGATAAACAATTCACCTAGAAAGCGCAGTAATACG
>Ga0209128_1002315_pt1 | contig 12390 bp, 10 predicted proteins | sample ETNvirnome_6_100_FD_184072 | JGI IMG/M metagenome (GOLD analysis project Ga0209128, IMG submission 184072) | Marine viral communities from the Pacific Ocean - ETNP_6_100 (SPAdes) (version 2) | ecosystem: Environmental > Aquatic > Marine > Oceanic | place: Pacific Ocean | collected 2013-06-19 | reverse complement strand
CATAAATGAAGTTCTTAGTGGCGATCATGGTAATGGCAAAAATAGATCGGGTGATCCGGGTTTAAACTTGGCGTTAGATGTTTTATATGTGCTTCGCGAAAGAGGCTTAGCGAAACAATTTGGAGAATATTAGGAGATAAAAATGAAAGTTGTTGAAAAGAAAGTTAATTATGTTGGACCAGAGGAAATCCGTTCATTTGAAGGAGAATATGATAATGATTTTGATGTTGCTCCATCATTAGATGAGAGTTCTAGTAAGCAGGAAATAATTGATCAAATGCAATCAATTTCTGACGCACATGGTAAAATAGAAATAGTACATAAAGATGATGTAAAATTTCATGAAATTATCAAACCCGCATATGAACTTGTATTAGAAACATATAAATCTAGATTAGATGGGTTAAAGGATAGTTCTAATACAAAATAAATATTTAGAAAAACAGAGGTAAAATTATGAAAATTAATAAAGTCATACCATCTTTGGTTAAAGTTTCTGACAAGTTATCTACAACAAAAGATTTTGAGGTAGTTTCTTGTCTTGATTCTATTATTAAGAAAATGGCAGAAGTAACAAAAACTAAATTAGAAATTGACATTAACAAAGAGGATTTACATTTTGCTAATGATGTTGACACGCCATTAATTAGAGAGGCTGCTGCGACCACTTTAATTCAAGTTGCAGATGTTTTAGATAAAGTAAATACTAAGTTAGCAGATCGTGTTGATGCAGCCATTAAGTTATTGGCAAAAATGAATTGCGATTGTATTAAGAAAGAGTGTTCTCCGTGCGAAAAAGCACGCAATGGTGTTTTTGGACAAAAACATTGTAAAAATTGTGTATTGTAAAATAAGGAATAATATATGTTAAGACCAATACAAGTAGGAAATTCATTACCCACGAGTTACACAGTTGATCCCACTGGTGTATTTCAAGCTGGACAGATTGCTCAATTAAAATTGATGGGGCAAGATATTGTGGCTGGAGTATCAGATGGGACTCAGCCATTTGGTATATTAGATGATGTAAGATCTACAGCATTTACACAACCGATTGTTGATGAGATTGTTATTATTCAAGGTGTTGGAGTTCAGGCAGACGGATATGGAAATTATATAACTATTGCTCAAGCCAAGCAGGAATTAAATGAGTCTAATATTGTGGTCTCAAGTTTTATTGCTGATTTTCAAAACATTATTTTGAATGCAAAAAACGGAGTGTTAACAGCGCCAGCAGGAACAATATTAAATTATGATTTGGACGGTGATGGAATAAATGATAGTATAAAAACTGTTGTTAATTATGTTTACAGAGTAACAGATATTCCAGGAGATGATACTACAATTGGTTCTGGACGAACAACAATTTGGTTTGACAGGGGAATATTTGAAACTGATCAGTTTGACACTACAGTCAGATATCCATTAAATGCCACTTTGTTTGTAAATTCTGAGGGGCAATTAACGACAGCACAGCTTACAGCAAATCATCCTGGCGTGGCCATAGTTACTGGCCCTCCTAGTTCGGGGGTGAGGTCTTTAGAGTTTTTATGGCTATAAGCATAAGGTTATTAGATATAAACACAGATATGAAAATAAATTTCAATCTATAATTGGGAGATAAAATATGAGTTTTGAACCAGAAGACAAACAGGCTTGGGAAGCAAGTGAAGTTATGAAAGAATTTGAAAAAGTCGCTCCCAAAGTTTATAGCGAGGCTGACGAATCTTTTAAGCCCATAAAGTTAGGTGAGGATTCTGAAGAGTTAGAAGAAACATTTGAAGATGAGAGTGATGGCACTCAGGGCATAGAAAATGAAGAAGAAATATTTCAGAAGTTAGAACTATTTAGTTCTATTAATAAAGAACTATTTGATAGTATTAAAACTATTTCTTACAGTTTGGCAGACAGGGGTCTCAAAAAAGAAGCCTTTAAAATTGAAAGAACATTAAAAGATCTTAACGGGAGGAGTTAATAATGGATCTACATCACGAATATGAAAATGATGTTTTAAGTGAAATGACAAAAACAGCATTAGAAAAAGGGTGGATTAAAAAAGCAGAAGATAAAAAGAATGAAGACCCTGGTTTAGAAGATCAACCAAAAGAAGAGAAACCAACAGACACAGAAGAGCCTGATTTAGAAAAGCCAGATGATAAAAATAAGCCAGATGCTCTTGCTAGTGCGAAACATTCAATAATTTCTGAAGCAAAAGAAACCATAGAACAATTAATTTCTTTAGCAAACGAGCTTGATCAAATGGGCGCTTCTGCTGAAGCAGTATCTATTGACAAGCAGTTACGCGCTTATAGAAATAATGTAGAAAAGTTATTAAAGCAATCTGACGATAAGCTTTATGATATCTTTAAAGAGACTGGTGAAAGTTTAATTAACAGTGCTCATCCCGGTGGTGGAGTCACAATTGCTCCTGCTTCAGACGAAGGCGGAAAGATTGAAACTATTATAGAAGAGCATAAGAAAATGTTAGATAGGGCAACAAAAGCTCCTACGGGAAAATTAGCTAGCACATTTAATGGACTTGTTGCTTTAGAGAAGGGATGGATTAAAGAATCAGGGAAGTATTTTGAAAGCAATGCTGTTTTGAAATTTCAAGAAGAGTATAATGGCCTATTAAGTTTATTTCCAGAAATTAAAAGTGCGGAATTGCCGATGCTAGATGAGGATTCAATCTATGGTCCTATTACAAAGAAAGCATCTTCTAATTTAAATAAACTTTTATTTTCTAATAAAATAAAATCTTATGCCAGTAATTCACCACTCTTAATGGCATCATTAGAAGCTGCCAGAGATAAAATGCAGCATGATTTTGATGAGGATGATAAAAATGAAACTTCAAGAGTTTTCACTTCTTTTTGGGTTCCGGGACTAAATGATTTAAAGAAAGTTCTTTTTGGCCTAAAAAAAGTTGTTCCGCTTGATAAAGTTTCACCATTCGCTATGGCTGGCTCGAAAGATTCGGGTAAATCTGTTCCCGGATCACCTCTTCCAACAATAGAGGGACCACCCTCTGTTGATACTGGTAAAATGCCAAAAGGTCCATATGCTAATACAGAAGAAATCAAGCCAAAACCTCCTAAGACACTTGTTGATACAGATCCTAGCAATATTTTCCCAGAACTAAAAGGATCTGGAAAAGCGGCTCCTGGCTCACCTCTTCCAACCATGAAGAGTCCACCCTCTGTTGACACTGGTAAAATGCCAAAAGGCCCATATGCTGATATGGAGAAAAATAAGCCAGATGAGGCTGCAGATGATGGTGTTTATGCTAACCTAAAACATACAATTATTACAGAGGCTAAAGAGACTATAGAACAATTAGTTTCTTTAGCAAACGAGCTTGATCAAATGGGCTCTACTGCTGAGGCAGTATCTATTGATAAGCAGTTGCGCTCTTATAGAAATAATGTAGAAAATTTATTAAAACAATCTGATGACAAACTTTATGATATTTTTAAAGAGACTGGCGAAAGTTTAATTAACAGTGCTCATCCCGGTGGAGGAGTTACAATTGCTCCTTCTGCTGATGAAGGTGGAAAAGTTGAGACGATTGTGGAAGAACAGAAAAAAATGATTGATAAGGCTACCAAGGCTCCTACTGGTAAATTGGCAAGTACTATTAGTGAACTTGTTGCTTTAGCATCAAGATTAGATAAGGACGGGAAGGAAGAGGCTGCTCAGATTGTTGATGAAACAATTAGAGATATAGTTAATGAAAGCCCTTTCGCAAATAGGAACTTAACTACTGAGGCAGTTAGTTCCAATGACTATAATGCCTCATTAAAAAAAGAAGCCATTCCTGTAGCACTTATACCAGTTTTGTCAATAACTACACTTAGTCTATTAGGTCTTGCCATATCTAATAATTCTCACATGGTAGATGAATTAAATGAAGATATTGAAGATTTTATTAGTGTTATTGGGGGATTTCAAGAAGACTATGGCGCAGAAATAACTAATATTTTAGAAGAGATTAGACCATTTGTTAATACATTTTCTATATTAAAATCAAAACCTTCTGCTGAGGAAGTTAAAGAAGCCTTGGTGAATGTTAAAAAACTTAAAAGTATCTTAAGAAACATAACCAAAGATGTTGCTTTTTTAATTAAAGACGCATGGTTTGGTGGCGCTTATGTAGGTAGAGCCGCGAATCTAAAAGGCAGTTTTAAAACTTTAGGGCAAAGCATTAGTAGATTTCAATATAGAACTAGATTAGCTCTAAAAGATATTAAGAGAAAATTAAAAAAACAAGAAGAATTGCGTAAGAGGGAAGAAAGGGAAATTCTTGCCCCACCGCCAGGGTCTCCTACACCTCCAGCAGCAGGGCCGAAAGATTCTGGCGCTGACGAATTTGGTAGCGCAAAACTTGAACTAGCAGATGATTTGGCTTCTTTTAATCCAGAGATTAAAAAGATGGCTGGAGAAGTTTTTGATACTTTTGCAGCAAAATGGTCTGGTGCGTGTTCTCAACTTGTTAGAGCAATGCGTAGATTACGCAAACTTGTAGATCATGACAAAGGTGATTTAGATGATGATCTAGCAGACGACATTGACGACTCAAGAAAGGCTCTATCTAAATTGTCTAAAGATATATACAAATTACCGGCAACTAAAAGTTATCAATCTTTGAAACAGATTGCAACTACTTTAAATAGTTGGGGTGATGAAGAAATTAAGAGTGCTTTGGGCTCTCGTGACATTAAAGTGTGGAAAAATGTTATGCCAATTCTAAATGGCTATGTTGCCGGCATGGGCAAAGAAGTGAAAAGTGCTGCTGCTGATCAGGCAGGAAAGACACAACAGACACAACAGACACAACAGACACAACAGACAAAGCAAACACAACAATCTAAGCTATCAAAGGGCGATGAGTTTTATAGAAAAAGAGCACTGTGGTGTATTGGTCAGATGGAGAGTATGATTAGTACAGACTCAACTAGGCCAAAATTAGAAACTTGGTTTGCTGGCGCTTCTAACCTTAGTAAGTTTATTACTTGGTTGGACAAGGCAAAGAAAGAGTTGACTAAAAATCCAGATAGTTTTAATACTAATGATTATGTAGAAATCAAAAAGCAATATGATGCCTATCGTGGGTTATGTAAGATGCCCGTTAGTAAAATTAAGCAAATGGTTAAAAATAGAGTAACTGCCAGTGTAAAACCTAATAAACTATATAAAGAAGCAGCTATTCCAAAATTAGATGTTCCAACACCCCCAACAAGACCCTCGCAGACTGGTACAACTAGTGGTAGGGGGCGTGGTAGAGGGCGTGGAAGAGGCAGAGGAAAAAGTCGTCATTGGAGTTCCGATGTTGAAGATTTTCAGAAAGCAATAATATCTGCAGGACTTGGTTCATTTTTAGGAAGTACTAGAAGACATGCAGATGGCGCTGACGGAGTATGGGGACCAAAAACTGCCAATGCTTGGAACAAATTAAGAGAAGAAATAGAAGGTGCTGGATATAAAAGTGCCGCAAAAATTATTACAAAAATTAGCACAAGGAGCAAAGATATTCCAAGTAACATTGCTAAAGTAACTAAATTGGCTCAAAATTATTCTAGAATTGCAAAGACAATTACTTTTATGGTTGGAAATAAAGAAATAAGTACAAGAAATCTTAGAGATCTTAAAACTTTTAATGGACTAGTGGACAGTTTAGAATCACCAACAACAGCAAGATTACTAAGTTATACTATAAGTAAACGTGCTGATGAATTAGATGATATTAAAATTAATCGCCCCAAAGAACTTAGTGAGTTAGATGAATCAACAAAGGAAAGAGTAGATTCATTATCTGACAAACCTGGTGGTAATGAAAAAGCAAAAAAATTATTAAATGAAATTCAAACCGCCCTTAAGGGAAAGACTGGTGATAATATAAAATTAGAACATGGTCAAAGCACATTGGTTAGAATCAATCAAATGATAGTTAATCTTTATGCTCAAATGAGAGGAGAAAAACCTTCAAGTGCCCATGGTCATGGAAATACACAGTTTCCACCAGGATGGACAGTTGGTTGGGACAGCCAAGGTAATGTTATAATAAGTGCTCCTGATGGCAGAAAGAAAAGCGTAACACAAAATTATTTTTATAAAGTTTTTGGTTTCCTTCCACCAAAGGGTGGACAATCGGGACAACCGGGACAGACTTCCGATGCCCAATTAGTTAAAGCAAAAAGAGATTTGGACAGTGCGCTAAAAGCATTACCTGCTTATAATATGATGTTAAATGCTGAAACATTTGCCAGATTTGCAACTACACTTGGAAAATATCCACATTATGTTGCTGGAACAAAGGGAAAACCTGGAGCGATTCACGCAATGGATATTGGCCGTTTAAGAGATGGAATGGGCCTAAAAAGCACTCGTAAAGGTTCTGAGACTATGGCTCAAAAGTTTTTCTTAGGTCTTAAGCTTGTTGACATGTATAAAAACTTTATTTCTCATGCTCATGCTCAAATACATTCATATAGGCAAGATGGATTGAATTTAAGTGATTATACTGATAAGTTTAATAGGGTAGATTATTTCTTAGATCATATGCGGGATGAATTAAAGGCAATGTCACCAGAGAAACTTCCTAGTATTGGAGTAAGAGGACCAAATCCAAAACAAAAAGAAAACGCGAAAGCAAAAGCAGACGCGAAAGCAAAAGCAGACGCGAAAGCAAAAGCAGACGCGAAAGCAATAAAAAAATAGGAGATTAATCTATGAGTTGGGACTCAGTAGGAACACTAGCAAACAATACAATAAGTTCTGTGTGGGATAGAGTAAGTTTTACCAAGTCTCCATTTGAGACTATATTTGGAAATGTTGCTCCAATTGCTGCATTTTATGCCAACCCATTACTTGGGTTAGTATTTGTTGCTGGAGAGGCTTTTGGGTATGGTCCAGGATTAATTGGAAGATATCTTGATAGCCAATTTGGACTCAAGGGTGGCGGGGTAAAACCAGTAATAAGTTTAGAGAGTGCTGCCGCTGCTGCTTCAAATATTGTTAACACAATTACCAGTAAAATAGGATCATTACTTAGTTTTTCAAGTTTAAAATTAGACAAGAGGGCATTACGTGATTTGGAAAATTTATGTATTGTGACGTCTTATGACACCGGATTTTTAAAAATTGCCCTTGGTAAAGTGGATATTATAAAAAATATTTGGAGAGGAATTATTGGAGGAAAGAAAGGCGGCAAGGGTGGTATTATAAAAACCCTTACTGGATTTCTTTTTACTCTATTAAAAGGTGTTGTTGGATTTGGAGTGATAGGTGGCATTGCCAAGACTGTTGCCGGAAAAAAAGAAACAATAAATCCAACAAGTTTTTTGCCATCTCTTTCTTCTCCTGGTAAGGGCGACAGAAAAGAGGTGCAACATAATGTCCCAACAGGATGGTTGTTTTACAGAAATAATAGAAACAGCGTACAAGATAGTTTAATTGGCTATTTAAACGGAGAAATAGCAGGATTTTCAAATATGTTTTTTCAAGAAAATAAGACACAACTATTTAATGCTCCTCAAATGAGAAAAGTATTAAAACTTATTGAAAAAAATAATTATGATTCTATTGCCAACTTAAATAGTGGTCAGGGATTTGTTGCACCCAGACTTAAAGATTTGGCTAAAAAGATAATGCCTAATTATAAATTTACAAGGATAGACACACATAAACCCCAAACTAAAAGTGGAGGAGCAAATGAGAGATAACGTTGATAACAGTGCCGTTTTTAAGGATTTTGTAAAAATTGCTAAATCTTACGGATGGGTTAAAGAAGCCGATGATAATGATGTTATTAAAGATAAATATAATGTTACAGATCAAACAGGTAGAGAATTAATAGAAATGGCTCATCCAAATGAGGTTTGGGTTGCGGAAGCATTGGGAGATGGTGGATTAGTAGAAAATCAGAATGAACAACATGATACTCTAATATCTATTCTTTATAAAATGCCAGAAGGTTCTTTGATTGGAAGACACGCTAAATTGATAAACTCTTTAACTAAAACTGCCAACAACGCTTATTTAAAAGGTAACATTAGTTCTTTTAATAGTATAAATAACTCAATAGAAACTATTAATGACAACTTTTATAAGAAAGGTTGGGTCGGTTGGATAGCCCAATTTCTTCTTGCCGGATTAAGTATAGCCAATATAGAAATTGGACATGATAAAAAGGTCAGAAGTATGAAACCAGGAAAACTTGGAAAAATAGGATTAATCGGTGGAGCAACTGCTGCTCTATTAGGAATTGGCTCAAAACTAACCAGCGTACAAGAAGATTTAACAACGGATTTGGGAGATTTGAATGCTTCTCTAGATTCTATTATAGCAGATAATGATTATATGGAGCAACGGTCTCAGGCCAAATTAATCAAGGCAAAAGTCGTTCCATTTATTTCACGATTCCAAGCGGGAATCCCAACAGACATAGCTGAAGCCAAACAGTACTTATCTGAACTAAAAAAGTTTAGTATATTATTTTCTCAAGGAAGTGAGATTAGTAGGTTAGTAGATAATATATCTGAATCATCTAACTGGTATAAAATGGGATTAGACAAAGCATCTAGACTAAAAGAAAAATATAAAGATGTTCTTGGCTCCATAAAAAGCTTAACTCTATCAACTGCTGCTTTAGCAAAAGTGGGGAAAGAGCAGTTAACTGGAGATCCAAACCTAGTTTCAAAGTAAGTTTACCCTCCCATTCATTAGCAATATAAGAAAAAATGTAAGAAAATCATAAAAAATGCACAAGTTGTTATTTTTATGACGCAAATCTGTCAATAATTTTTTATATTATTGTATGTTTTAAGATCAAAGAAAAAAAACAAATTTATTAATTGAGGTGACCACAAATGGCACTATTTATTTATCAACCAGGAATTGAACCACTAGGACAATTCGACATGTTAGACTCCTATTTAACAGGAGCAAACGCTGTACTTGGCGGCGAGATCGCTACTCTAACTACAGCATCAAGAACTATTACAGCAGCTGAGAAGGCAGCATTTGACGTATTAGACGGATATGTTAACCCAGCAGCTTCTGCTTTAAGATCAGTATTAACCAAGGGATTATCAGGAGCAGGCGTTCGTCCTCTATGGTTACTAGATGATGGTACTACAGGCTACGGAACTCTATTTGGTCAGGTAATTGGTACTCCAGTAGGTTTACTAACTACAGGTACAAATATCGGTCCACATACTGCCGCAGGTAGTGGAAAGGTTACAGCCTGGGATAAACCCGGACTATATGCTGTATCAATGGACGCAGTAGATACTACTGCACTTACAGGACTTCTTCTTGCTAACCCACTATGCGTACCCGGCGCACCACTATATCCAACAACACTTGGTCTGTTAACACCTACCATTGCTAGTTCGGTTGCTGGAGCTGGGCCTGTTGTAGCCCGTTTTGTCGAGTTTGAAACTCGTCCATTCTTGGTAACAACTCCCGCTTCTCTAATTAGCACAACTGAAACTCCTCTAAGAGCAGTTATCAGTTACCGCGTAGAGTAGTAAAGTCTTCCCCTTAACTTTTAGGAGTTAAGGGGAAACATGAGGCATAAGCCTCGTGGGTTGCCACCGTCAATAAGGGGTGTGCAGTTTTAAGGAAAGGTGGGTTTCCTGGAACAAAAATTTATTATATACCAAATATATTTGGAGGACAAAGAATGTTTAACTCACATGGAGAATTAAATGCAAATAGTGTAAAAGATGCACTTGGACAAATAGTAAAGTATGCTGGTATTCTAGAGAATATGCAGCCCGCAAATACCGCTCTTTCGGGATCACCTTCCCTGAATGACGAGCAACGTGACGAGCTAGTTAAGAGAGCTCTTCTAACTAATGAAGGAAAAATCGCTTTAGGTCAGGCAATGGCTAACCCCATCCGTCGAAACCTTGATTATCAGGGTGTAGGACGTAGAGTTCTAGTAGTTGACCCATTACCACAGGGCGCACTACCCGTGTATGACCGCGATATTGATGTCGCTGCTGTTGTTGTTTCAAGTAATGGTTCAGCGCCTGAAAGCCGTGTATTCGGTGATCGTGTTGTCGTTCCTGAGTTTGAAGTAGTTTCAAACCCAACAGTTCGTATTGCTGAAGTTCGCAGACGTAGATTCAATGTAATCGACCGTGCTCAGCAAAAAGCCCGCCAGGAAATTCAGGCTCAAGAAGATGCTAACATTTTCGCCGCACTGAACTTTGCTGGTGACGCAACTCTCGGTGGAGAAAACACCGCACAGGATATCGCAGACGCAGGAATGCTAAAGCGTGACCTTTCTGAAATTAAAGTTCAGGTAGATCGTTGGGACTTAGTAACCACAAAGTTCCTCATGAATATTATTGAATTTAATGATATTCTAAACTGGGGCTCTGGCGGCGGTCAGGGAGCCGGTGGTGGCGAATTAGATATCGTTACCATGCGTGAAATCCTACAGACCGGCCTTATGGCTCATATCTGGGGTGCCGATATTATCGTATCTAAGGTTGTAACTCGCGGAACCGTTTTCGGTTGTGCTGATCCTGAGTTTGTTGGTGTAATGCCTGTACGTCAGGACATCGAAGTACTTCCTGCTGATGAACCTAAGCAGCTAAAACTAGGCTGGGTAGTTAACGAAATTATTGGAATCGGTATTGTCAACCCAAGAGGCGTTGGCGTAGGTCGCAAGAGCGTAGCCGTAGGCTAATAATTCCAGCAACTTAGTAAGATAAAAAAAAATAAATTTTTAAATCTCCTCAAATTTTGGGGAGATTTTTTTTTAAAAAAAGCACTTGACAACTATTAATAATTTGGTATCATTAATAGCAAGGAGATTTTGGTGAGCAAAAAAATATCAAAAGAAGAATTGATTAAGAACTTGAAGAGATTACAAAAAAAGTTGGGGAGAAGTCCCAAGAAGAGTGATCTGATATTAAAAAATGGTAGCAAGTATAGCATAAATGCATATAATAGAGCATTTGGTAGTTTGTATAATTCTTTAATGGCAGCAAATATAAAACCAAATCAGGCAAGAAACATTTCAAAGCAAGATATAATAAGAGATCTCCAGAACATTTACAAGCAACTTGGAAGGACTCCAACACAAGTAGAATATAAAAAATTAAGTGATATAGGTTATACATGTCCTACAATAAAAAAATACTTTAAAACATGGACAAAGTTGTTAATTTTGGCAAATATACCAGTTGAAAAAGCTAGAGATGTTACTAAAAAAGACATTATTCAATCGTTAAATAAATGGTATGATGAAAATAAACAAGAGACTTCTTGTTTGGAGTATTGGTCCATAAGAAAAGCAAGAGCGAAGAGAACTTTTCCTTTTTCTTGCGAAACTATCTCGACAAAATTCAATATGTCTTGGGAAAATATAATGAAACAAATAGATTCTGCTTATGAGACAAAGGATCCGTATGTTAATAGAAAAAAGAGTGTAGGCCAAGATGGAAATATTTATTTGTCAGGTTTTGAAAAGAAAATTGGCGATTTATTATTTTCTTTAAAGAATAATGGAAAAATAGATCAGTATCAATACGAAAAAATAGTTGATAAGAATAGGAAGTGGACATGTGATTTCTTTATAAAATGTGGATCTAAGGAATTATGGGTAGAGGCAGATGGCCTGGGAAATAGTAGAAAAGTGCCATATAGCTCTCGTGATAATGAAAAAATAAAATATTATAATGACAATAATGTTAATTGTATAATTCTAGATTATAATTCTAAATTTAAAAAAGAGATAGGAAAATTTATTGATGGCTAGACCAAAAAAATATAATAAAAATCAGTTAATAGCTATAATGAAAACGGCAGCGTTTGAAAACAATAGTAATAGATTATCTAAGAAAGATATTGATAGCAGGCCAGACTTACCAGGAGCAATGACAATAATAAGATATTTTGGTTCTTGGTCTAAAGTTTTAAGAGAGTCTGGATTAAAAGAAGGAAAACAAACTGGTCGTCCAAAAAAGGAGCATTTATATAAAATTGGGGGAAAGATGTTAGATTCACGAAAAACATATAATGATGATTATGTTTTTTTTACAAAACAAGAAATATATAATTTACATATGGAGTTAGGGAAAGAGAATATATATGAAAAAGTAGTCAAACCATTTATGTCGTTTTTTAAAGACTATTTAAAAAATAACTCTTGGATATATCCTCCTATAACAAGTCAGAAAGAATTACTAAATTTATCAACAAAATTGAAAAATAATGATTATGTGAGTAATTCTTTTTTAGGCTTAAAAGAAATAAAGGGATTTTTTAATAGTATTTGGGATTCAAGTGTTGGCAACAAATTATCGCCAGTATTGTTTTTTGACGCAGATGAAGTTAAGTGGGAAAATTATATAAAATATCGATTTGGTCTTG
>Ga0209128_1002310_pt1 | contig 12412 bp, 17 predicted proteins | sample ETNvirnome_6_100_FD_184072 | JGI IMG/M metagenome (GOLD analysis project Ga0209128, IMG submission 184072) | Marine viral communities from the Pacific Ocean - ETNP_6_100 (SPAdes) (version 2) | ecosystem: Environmental > Aquatic > Marine > Oceanic | place: Pacific Ocean | collected 2013-06-19 | reverse complement strand
ATAGAGGAATATCTTAAAGACTATCAAGCGGACGAGGGCGTGCTGAACCGAGTTTATGAATTAAACAAGAAGTTCAACACCACGATCGAGAAAGAAGAGGACATAGCTAGAAACATAAACTGGAGGTTGGAGTCTCTAGAATGGGATAACTTATTCAATTACGGAGAGGACAACTCTATTGATTTTGAGAAATTGACGGGCATTGTTGGAATATTCGGTAAGAATTTTTCTGGCAAATCAAGTATCGTAGACAGTTTGTTATATACTATATTTAATTCGACCTCAAAAAATACAAGAAAGAATCTGAATGTCATTAACCAAGAAAAGCAGTCTGGCAAAGGCCGCGTCAAAATTCGGATTAATGACAATGTATACACAATCGAAAGAACGTCTGACAAGTATATGAAAAAGCTCAAAGGTGAGGAGACTCTAGAAGCGAAGACTGATCTAGATTTTTTCTTATCGGATGAATTGGGGAACCACGAGAGCAAGAACGGCCTGAGCAGAATCGATACAGACAAAAATATTAGAAAAATATTTGGTTCTCTAGACGACTTTCTTTTTACGTCGATGTCTAGCCAACACGGCGCGCTGTCATTCATAAACGAGGGCTCCACTCGCCGCAAAGAGATCTTAGCCAAGTTCTTAGATCTAGAACTGTTTGAGAAAAAATACAGATTAGCTAAAGATGAAGCATCAGAAATTAAGGTGTCATTGAATAGGCTTAGCGATCGCAAATTTGAAGAGGAGTTAGAGGGAGCAGTAGAGCAACTGGAGTCGAACGAGTGTTTAACGAAGGAGAAGAAAGGTGAGTGTGAGTCTATTCACGAAGATATTGAAAAGTTAAAAGAAGACATTAACGCCATTGACGTCAAACTACACACTATGCCTTCAGAAATCGTGGATATAGCACAGATCAAACTCTCTTTGAAAGAGAAAGAGGACAAAAATGTAAGGTTGTCAACAGAGAACGAGATTATCAGAAATGATTGCAGAGAGAAAAGAGAGCTTTACGATAAAATTTTAAAGTTTGTCGACTCGTTTGATATTGAAAGCTACAAAAAAAGACAATCCGAAGTGGAGACTTTAACAGGAAAGGTTGAGCAGAATCGATCTTCTATCGAGTTGATGAGGGAACGTTTAACTAGGGGAGAAAAGAAGATAGAGCTACTGTCTGAAGTGCCGTGCAGCGAGGAGTACTCACACTGCAAATTTATCAAAGATGCTTACTCTTCCAAAAGAGAAGTGCCTGGCATCCTTAGAGAAGTAGAAAAGAGCAAAACCACTGACAAGCAACTGCGCACAGATCTGGAGCAGTATAATCCACAAAAAATAAGTGAACATATTACAAAGTTCGATTTGGTGCTCAAAAGAAGGGACGAAGTGGCGAACTCCATTGCACAATGTGAGCTACAAATTGAGAAAAATCAAAATCAGATTATAACTTTACGAAATGGAATCAAGGAATTAAGCAGCAAAGAAACAGCTTATGAGGAGAACAAGGAAGTGATTGAGAATTGTTCAGTCCTCAAAGAGGAAAAAACTTCTATTTTGTCGAAAATCAATAGGCTGGCGAAGAAGGCTGAATCCTGCGAAACGCTACTGCAACAACTTTATATTTCTCACGGCTCCTTTATGGAGAGAATAGAGAACATAAAGAATCAGCAGAACGAAGCGCAGAATTTGAGAAATCAGTATGAGGCATACGATTTATTCATGAGGTGTACGCATCCTAATGGAATATCATACGACATTATTAAAAATAAATTGCCAGCGATTAACGAGGAAATTGCAAAAATTTTAACAAACATAGTTGACTTCGAAGCGTTTTTTGAAGAGGAAGGGAATAGATTAAACATATATATTAAGCATCCAAAATACGATCCTAGACCTATTGAAATGGGTTCAGGCGCCGAGAAGTCGATCGCAGCAATGGCAATAAGACTGGCTCTAATCAACGTATCAAATCTGCCCAAAGGTAACATATTTGTACTTGATGAACCTGCAACGGATTTAGATGAGGAAAACATGGACGGCTTTGTTAGGACGCTGGAGATGATTAAATCTTATTTTAAAACTGTTTTATTAATATCTCATTTGGATTCTTTGAAGGATTGTGTAGATAAGCAGCTAGTTATAGACAAGAGGGATGGGTATGCGTTCGTCGATTGCTAAAGGAACTTGAAAATGAAGACTGTTTATACAATCACTAGATTCGATAACGGATGGACGATGGACAGTAAAACGGGGGATTCGCTGAAGAATTATAACGCCGTCTTTGAAGATCCTGATTGGATCGAAGATGAGAGAGTGTCTAGAGCGGCTAGTTTGACTGATCTAGTTTGGTCGACTTTTAACGCTCTATTACAGACGTCTGACGATGGCGGAATAATTGTGGACTTTGACGAGTTTGGTGCCGTCGAATCTACCGATGACGATGTCGAACCTGATTCCACACAATCGTCAGAATAAGCAAAACAATAAAAAGGAGAATAAAATGACTGTACAAGATACTCAAGGGGCCGCCGATAGGGCGTTAGCTAAATACACAAGTAGAAAACTGCTAGTTTGGTTTGTCTCAACAGGCCTATTAATGAAGGGTAGCATTGACGGGGATCAGTGGGTCGCCATCGCGTTGGCCTACGTCGGTACTCAAGCTGTTATCGACGCCGCCGTTGCTTGGAAACACGGAAAGGGATGATCTCTGGGGTTAAAATCAAGGCCAAGTTATTTTGGACATGGCTCAAGCATCACTGGAAAATTCCAGCTGTAGTTTTGTATACTTTCTTAATGTGGCTGGTGTTTCGGAAAAATGCTACTGCAACTCTGGCTGTGTTAGAGATAAAAAAGGAAAGTTACAAGAAAGAGGTGGACGCCTTGAACGAAGCACATAAAATGGAAATTGAAAAGAGAGATAAAATCTTAGCAGAATATGATAAAGTATTAGAGAAACTGGAAGAAAAATACAAACACAATATGTTTAGACTCGACAGCGAGAAGAAAGCACGTGCTAAGAGGTTGATTGAGGACTACCACGACGATCCAGAATCTTTGTCAAAATTGATGTCAGTGGTGTTTGGGATTGATTATGTTGGATAAAATAAAAATACTAGCGCCCATTCTTTTGGTGTTCTTCGCTTTCCCCGCGCATGCACAGGATGATTCGCCAAAGATGACGGATGTTATAAAGGGGGAAAAGGCTCCGTTCACGGGAACGCTACTTAACCCACCAGCGATCGCGCAAATAGTGGCGGACAAAGAAAACGTACAAACGCAGTGCTCTTTAACAAAAGCATACATTGAAGACAAAGAAAAGACTAGATGTGATTTGTTATTAAATACTGCAATTGCTAGTTTAGAAACGTTACAGCAGAAGCACAGTACGATACTAGACATTAAAGCAGAGGAGATAGAAAGGTTGAATAAGATCGCCCTTCAAAAACCAAATCAATACAATCATTGGTGGTTCGCCGGCGGGATGATCGCCGGAATAACTACGTCGATTGTTATTTTTTATGCTGCAGTGGAAACCGCAAAGTGAGTAAAGATTGGGACTACATTGCTAGAGTCGAAAAATCAATAAAAAGAAAGTATGGCGAAGATGCAGTGATAAACCCAAAGGGTAACTGGGACGACGAAAAAGAGAAAGATTATTTGGAGGCTTTAAAAGAACAGTATAGGCGCTCCAGAAACTCTGCAGCGGACAAGGTTGAATTGAATGGAGTTTTTGTACCCAGGAAACTACTTATAAAGGATAGTAAAAGAAAATGTCCAGTGTGTGACGTTTATTCTTTCAACACTAAGGATGACGTTTACATGAGCAAATTTGATTGTTGCTACGGATGTTACGTACAGTGGGTCGAGCATCGCGAAGAAAGATGGGATGATGGTTGGCGCCCAAACAAAGAGGAATAAAATTCATGGCTTCAGTATTAGAAATCGTACGAGGAATAGCCCAAGCCGCTGCAAATGCGTATGACGGTGCACTAGATGAGGATGGAAGTCCCATCAAAACAGGCTTAAAAAGGGAAGAGGAAGTACCAATAACTGACAAGAGAGTTATGGACGGATTCGCTGTTACGTTTCACGGCGATAAATTAAAATTAAATTATCAATGTGATGTGAAATTAAAGGAAGTCCACAACGGCCACTTTGAGGATGATATCAGTGACACAATCAATCAGGTAGCAAGCTTTCTAAAAAGAGAGTATAAAAGGTTAACCGGAGACACTCTATCCTTAACTTCTTTGGACGAAGCAGACATAATGGTACAGAGCATATCTAATATTCGAAGTTTTGTGCAAGCGAATAGACAATATAAAATTGGTGGTCTAAAAGGGGTGGAAGCTGTATCAGATCCATCCGAAGATCGTTTGGATGATTCGGTGAAGAAATTTTTAGAACTCGGCAAGAAAGCCAAGAAACCGTCTAACGTTACTCGTAAAAATGCATAATGGCCTATCAACTGACGAAGAAACAGGTACTCAGAGAGATTGTTAAGTGTGGTAAAGATGCAGATTATTTTATCAACAATTACGCAAAGATCTCTCACCCTATAGATGGTTTAATTCCGTTTAAAACATATGGGTATCAAACGGATCTTTTAGAAACGTTTGACGATTATCGTTTCGTTGTTGTCCTAAAAGCTCGCCAGCTAGGAATATCTACAATTGTAGCCGCGTATGTTGTTTGGATGATGATATTTCATCGAGATAAAAATATCTTGGTGATGGCAACAAAATACAACACAGCAGCCAACTTAGTTAAAAAAGTAAAGTCCGTCATCAAGAGTCTTCCGGAATGGATTCGGATAGCAAATATCTCTGTTGATAACAGAAACTCTTTTGAACTAGACAACGGTTCTCAAATCAAAGCTTCATCGACTAGTATCGACGCTGGCCGTTCGGAAGCGCTCTCTCTTTTGGTAATAGACGAGGCCGCACATGTCGAGGGTCTAGAAGAACTCTGGACTGGCCTCTATCCAACAATATCAACCGGTGGTAAATGCATAGCATTATCTACTCCCCGCGGCGTCGGAAATTGGTTCCACAAAACATATACAGAAGCAGAATCACAGTTAAACGACTTTAAACCTATTAGATTGGACTGGCATGTCCACCCGGATCGCGACCAGGAATGGTTCGAGAGAGAGACTAGAAATATGTCTTCGCGACAAATTGCGCAAGAACTTAATTGCAATTTCAACACTTCCGGTGAGACAGTACTTCAACCAGAAGATCTGGACAGGATCAATGCCAACTTACGTGAACCAAAACACAGGACAGCGTTCGATAGAAATTTGTGGATTTGGGAGGAATATCAACAAGGGTGTGAATACCTACTTGCTGCAGATGTTGCGCGAGGCGACGGAGAAGACTATTCGTCATTTCATATAATTAGGTTAGACACTATGATGCAGGTTGCGGAGTATCAGGGCAAAGTGACACCAGATTTGTTCTCCAACCTGTTGACGCAGGCGGGAAAGGAATTCGGAAATTGTATGATGGTGGTTGAAAATAACACTGTTGGTTTTGCAGTTATTGATAAACTAATAGAAACGGGATATCCCAATGTTTACTACTCCGCCAAATCCACTCATGAATATATTGAGCCAGTTGTCGGAGAGCATTCGAATAATGCTGTTGCTGGCTTTTCTATGACTCGTAATACCAGACCGTTGGTTTTTGCTAAAATGGAAGAGTTCGTGAGAAATGACATAGTACAAATTAATTCCGCCAGATTATTTAACGAGTTAAAAACATTTATATGGACCAACGGAAAGCCTCAGGCCATGCGCGGATACAATGACGATTTGACTGTAGCTTTTGCAATTGCGTGTTGGATTCGTGACACTGCGATCAACGTCGGGCATAGGAATGTGCAATATAAAAAAGCGTTTCTAAACTTTGGTGGTATGATGAAAAGTGATCTAGTCCTTGACACAAACATTCCTGGAATGAATAATTATAGAGCGAATGAAGACAATGAGAATATCCGAAAGCAAAAAAAGATTGTAACTGAATATTCTTGGTTGTACAAAGGTTGAAAAGATAAATGGCAAGTAGAAATAAGAATGTAAAGAACGCAGAATCGAATCTCTTCAAGAGACTCACTCGCCTTTTCTCAGGACCGATAGTTCAGTATCGAGCACAAACTCCGAGAAAAGAAAAGAGAAGACTGTTAGATAAATACAAATTCACATCTGCCAGCGGTCAGAACTTCAAAAAGACTGAGTATGATGCTTTCGCTGGTCTAAACGCGAATGCTATGGCCAACCAGGGCCGCCAAAGAAGATATGTGGACTTTGACCAGATGGAGTTTTCTCCGGAGATTTCATCGGCTCTAGACATCTACGCCGACGAAATGACAACGTCGAATTCATTCAACGAACTTCTTACAATAAAATGCCCCAACGAAGAAATTAAAAGTATATTGGATGGACTTTACTACAACATAATGAATTTGGAATTCAATTTATTTGGTTATTGTAGAACTCTATGTAAGTACGGTGATTTTTTCCTGTATTTAGATATCGATGATCAGAAAGGAATCCAGAACACAATTGGCCTCTCTACAGAGGAACTAGAGAGGTTAGAGGGTGAAGACAAAACCAATCCAAATTACGTACAGTTCCAGTGGAATTCTGGTGGAATAACATTTGAAAACTGGCAAATTTTGCATTTCAGGATATTGGGCAATGATAGACATACCCCATATGGCACATCAGTTTTGGACGGTGCTAGAAGAATATGGAGACAGCTTACACTTCTAGAAGATGCAATGATGGCTTACAGAATTGTAAGATCTCCTGAGCGAAGAATCTTTTATATCGACGTCGGCAACATACCGGCACAAGATGTTGAACAGTACATGCAAAAAGTCATGACTCAAATGAAAAGGAATCAGGTAATAGATCCGGATACCGGTCGAGTCGACTTGCGCTATAATCCAATGAGCATTGAGGAAGACTACTTTATCCCTGTACAGGGCGGAGTTAGTTCCAAGATTGAAAATCTTCCCGGCGGCACATACACTGGCGATATAGATGACGTTAAATATCTGAGAGAGAAAATGTTCTCGGCATTGAAAATCCCACAGTCATATCTGGCTGCAGCGGAAGGTGCAGAGATAGACAGGACAACTCTGGCTCAAAAAGATATCCGATTCTCAAGAACAATTCAGCGCCTGCAGAGAGCAATTCTTCCAGAGCTTGAGAAGGCTGGTATAATCCACCTCTACACACTTGGTTTTAGAGGGGATGATCTGGTCTCATTTAAGCTGCAACTAAACAATCCATCGAAGTTAGCCGAGTTGCAAGAACTGGAACACATGAGAACGAAGTTTGAAGTAGCAAACGCTGCCGTTGAAGGTTACTATAGCCGTCGTTGGATAGCTGACAATATTCTGAACGTCACTAACGAAGAGTTCCAGAGAAACCAAATAGAGATGTTCTATGACAAGAAGCATGATGCGATGCTAGAACGCGTCGGCGAAGAAGTTCTGACAGAAGGAGAACCTATTGCCGGCGGAGGAGATCTTGCCGCCGGCGAGGATCTCACAGGATTAGAGGGCGGCGACGAAGGTATGGCCACTGATGATGAATTGGCAGGGATAGCTGCTGAGGAAACCGCAGAAGAGGAACCTGAAACTGGCATATTGGCCACTCCAGATGAGCCACCTCCGGGCTCCAGAGACGATCGTATCAAAGTTGGTCCGAATGGTAAGTACACAAAGAAAGGATGGAAGGGTGCGACTTACTGGTCTCTAGATCAACGTGGCGGCAAAAAAGTTGCCGGCCCACTCAGCAGAAGTAACGCTGCTGACTCTGGCATGGGGTCTGTCAGCAATCTGCCCAGTCCACCTCGCTCGTCGTCGTTAATAGGGCTAAAAGAATCTTTTAATGGTACATCTGACAATGGACAGTCTAATTACAATGAAGAAGAAGATCGAGTACTGACACTCAACTATGAATTGAAACAGCTTGTAGACAATATGGAGTTGCATAAAAATGAAAGCAAGGCACAACAAGAAGAGGAATAGCGCGGTACTGTTTGAGGTATTGGTGAGAGAGTTCGCCAAAAGCGCAATCAAAAAAGATGCCAAGAGGAAAGAGGTCGTACTCTCTCTGATGAAGGAGCATTTTAAAAGTGGAACTTTGTTAGCAAAGGAACTCGAACACTATAAGACTCTATGCGAAACAACAGAACTACACCTACATACTGCTGATAAACTCTTGCAAGAAGTTAGATATGAAAACATATCTCTAAATAGGGAAAAGCTATTTGAAGAGCAGAGCAACCTTATTAAGAAAATCAATAAGCATTTGTCACCCAACGTATTTTCTAATTTTATACCCAATTATAAAAATCTTGCTACCATATATCAAATACTGAATTCTTCAGTTGTTTCGAAGAAGAGGCTGGTTTTGGAACAGGACTTGTTGAGTAAAATGACTTCCAATACTGAAACGTCGAATGGGTCAGATTCTGAAGATGCTGTAGACGATGTTATATACCGCTCCTTTGTTAAGAAATTTAACTCTCAGTACAGTGAGTTATTGGAAGAACAGAGGCAACTGTTAAATAACTACATCTTATCTTTCTCTGACAACGGCCTCATGTTTAAGGTTTTTTTGAACGAGGAGTTGGGACGTTTGAAAAGTACACTACGCAAAGCCGACGCTGTGAAAGAGATCTCTGAGGATGAAGTAATGTCGAATAAGACAAAAGAAATTCTTTCTATGCTCACAGGTTATGAGAAGGGAACTTTGGATGAGAAAAAGATCGTTAATCTTTTGAAAATACAAAGTCTAGTTAACGAGATTCAAAGCTGATGGCAGTGCAACTTGACATAAATCCCACTCCAGAGATTGATACTCCGGAGGAATATTCTGCAGAGGAAAAAGTTGCTAAAGAAAACAAGCCGGTTCAGGCGACGGTTGAATTGCAGATTAGAAAGATGTTGGATGGAAATGTTTGCATCTATGATCATCCGGAGCTTGACTTGGTCATCATGCCTACAGAAAGCAAACTAGTAACCTTTCCAAAGGGTGAAGTTACCGAGGAGATATATGAATCTCAAATGAGGGTCTTTAAATATCTTGCACAACATGGTGTCATTGATAGAGGATCAATACAGGCTGGCAATGTTTATAATGCAATAGAGGCTAAAATCTTCGAAGCTGCTGAACCAGACGTTAGTCCTTTACAAGTAACCATACTGGCGCTAACAGAATTCTTAGAAGAAGAGAAGCCGTTATTTGCGAACATCAAAGCTCATGAGGAAGAATTCGAGCGTTCCCTGTTACATCCGGATGATGAAAACTCTACTGAATTAGGTGAGGTGCCTCATGCCGAAAAGAAGGGGAGCGAGACTGGTTTGCACTATCGCCCATACTTGACCACTTATAACTATTTTTATGACGAATGATGCAGCTTTTATATTTTATTCTATGCGCCTTTGGCCTCACACAAATAATAGTATACAGCAGTTTATTTAATTCGGTCCGCCCGACGAAGGGAAAGTTGGGTGAACTTTTTGAATGCCCCATGTGCGTCGGCTTCTGGGTCGGCATATTTCTTTTTGGAATAAACAAACATACAGAACTATTTACATTTGATTATAATATCGTGAACTCAGTGCTCTTGGGCTGCTTGAGTTCCGGCACATCATATGTGTTAAATATGATCGTTGGCGATTGCGGAATAAAAGTACAGAGGACGAAACATGGAACTGAAAAGAAATGAACTTAAAGCTCTGATCAAGGAGACTTTTGATGACTTAGCCAGTCAGAAGAGGGTGCTGGATCTTTCTGCTATTAGCCGTATCATCGCCGGCAAAGGTGTCAATGAGGCTGTTGCCGACGATGCTGCACACGAGATATTAAGTTACATCCAGGGGGAAGGATAAAATGTATATCAATAAATGGATGTTGCAACCAGTAAGACATTGTTGTAAAGGATCGATAATCACGCGGGTTGTGCCCGCTTAATGGAGAAAACAAAATGAGACCAGTAAAAAATAAAAGACGAATCGATCCTAGGTACTTCTTGAATGAAACTGCAGGACCCGGAGGATTGGAAACACTCTTAGGTCATCAAGCGCTCGACAACGCCGCCGGCGCGCTGGGGGGGCGTGATCAAAAGCACCGCCTAGAGGCTTTGTATATGTACTACGGCATGCCCGCCCCCGACGGCGCCGACCTGTACGAGGAGCTAGAAGATGAGGCCGGACCAATGGTCATCGGCTACATCGAAACTGCCATCAACGCCGCGTTCCCCAAAGCCGCCCTGCGCGACCACGACGGCCCAACTCAAGAAGTTCCTATACCACCACCGGATTTGGTTAAAGTGTTAGAGGCGCATGGGGGAGTGAGGAGTAATGGTGCATACTGGAATTAACAGGGGTGATTAAAAGATGAACAAGAAATACGTACTTAGAGAATTCTTTCCACTATGCGAAGGTGGAATCTGCCAGGATCTTTTAACAGAAGATGAGAAGAGATTTGTTGCAGAAGGTGGAATGATCATATCTGGCAAGCTACAACAAGCGAATACCAAGAACGGAAATGGAAGAGTTTATTCTGAGGCGATATTAAAGAGAGAAGTAAACAACTATCAGAAGAGCGTCAGAGAAAGACGTGCGCTGGGTGAACTAGATCATCCGGACGATTCAGTTATAAACCTAAGAAACGCATCGCATATGATAACTGAGATTTGGTGGGACAATGATTCAGTAATGGGGAAGATCAAAGTGCTGAATACTCCGAATGGAAACATATTGAGGGCCCTAGTAAAAGATGAAGTAACTTTAGGTGCATCCTCTAGAGGGGTGGGATCGGTTACTGAAGGTCCGGACGGTACAATGGTTAATGAAGACTTCCAACTAATATGCTTTGATATGGTTTCAGAACCCTCCACTCCTGGCGCTTATATGAGTCTATCTGAAGGCAAAATTAAAGAAACATTCTCCAAAGCGGACAGAATCAATAGAGCACTGAACGACATACTGGAGGATTAAACGCTGTCATGAAAATAACAAAGTCTAGACTTAAGCAAATTATCAGAGAAGAGCTTGATAATGTGGCAGAAGCTTGGAAGCCCGCGTTCGACGAAGACGACCCCAGAACCTGGCCAGATCCCGGCAACGTCGACCCATGGCCCGAGGATCGGAAACTCAAGAGCGACATCGACGCCACCGCCGGCGACGACGAAGACCACTACGACAACTGGCCAGACCCCGGGGGCGTAGACCCGCCCGAGGGCCGCGACGACGATGAAGGTGATCGCCCGCAACTTAAACTGACTATTAAAGAAACGCTACCCGCCCGTCCATATGACGATCCTGATCGAATGTACGGCCCCCGTTATCCAGGAAGTAGCGAAGAGGCAGTACTCTGGCTCGACGGCCTTCTGGAAAAAGACGGCAAGACCCAATTCTTAGATCATGGAGATCGTGATACACTATTGGGAATCTCCCATTGGCTTAAGGGGTTAGCTGACATGGTATCGGAAAATGAGGACGCAAAAGAGGACGCAGAAGATAAACCCGTCATAGCATTGAAGTTGAAGTCAAAGATCAACCCCATGCTGTCGCTTTCCGTCCAGAGAAGACTGCGCGCCCGGGAACGGCTCAAAGGGAGGTCGGGCTACAGGTATGAACCTCCCGAGGATAATCAATCATGAAAATAACAAAACAACAACTCAGGCAGATCATCAAAGAAGAACTAGGAAAAATTACTCAGCCGCGCACTAAACCCGGCGAACCGGGATACAAGTACAATAACCTGCAGCCATGGCAACAGGAAAAAATCCAGGAATGGGTCCACGCCCTCCCCGCCGAACTCGCCGGCCCGCCCTACAATAAAAGTATGCCTCCGAATTTCCTTAAAACATTGGCCGATGGATATGTGATAGCCAAGGACATCGAAACTGCGGTTTATGGTCTGAATAACAATCCTATGGCAGGAAACAAACAATGGATCAAAGGCAATGGTGACTACCTCGTCGCGCTCATCGCCGACGCGATCGCTGGTAAAAAAGTGTCTCTATCCTCTGCTGGGGGAGATAGCGCACCTGAAACGAGTGAACCCGCTCCACTTGATGGGAAAGAAGAAACTGAGGAAATTTAGAAATGAAACTAACAAAACAACAATTCAAGCAGACTATTAAGGAAGAGCTTTCAGGAATCTTGGAAGAGAAAGAGGATCGATTCTTTTTTGCCACCACAAAAGAAAAAGAAGGTATGATTATCGTAGATCTCCAAGACGCCCATGAAGGAGACGTGGAAGCTTTCAAAAAAGCAGTCAAAGAAAGGTATCCTGAGTATACTATTGTAAAGGTTACAAATCAGATACCTAACTAAGGTGAATAAGCAATGAAGCTAACAAAACAACAGCTTAAGCAGTTCATCA
>Ga0209128_1002308_pt1 | contig 12420 bp, 14 predicted proteins | sample ETNvirnome_6_100_FD_184072 | JGI IMG/M metagenome (GOLD analysis project Ga0209128, IMG submission 184072) | Marine viral communities from the Pacific Ocean - ETNP_6_100 (SPAdes) (version 2) | ecosystem: Environmental > Aquatic > Marine > Oceanic | place: Pacific Ocean | collected 2013-06-19 | reverse complement strand
CCAGGCCCTTAATACCTCGGAGGGCCAGTATGGGACATTTTTCGGCCAAATTGCAACCTATAGTGATTGGGTCGACACAGAAACTCCAAAATATGTAACCCGAGTTAATCCAACGGTCGACACATCTGAAACTGGATCCTGGGCGCCGAGTGTTGGTACCGATAATTTTGCGGTCCTTTCCTCTTCTTATAATTCGAGCACTTTCACATCAAACACGGGATCCTCGGTGGGAGATAAGGTTATTTGTCAGGCGCAGAATCTGGCGACCCAGCTTGGAACAACCCCAAGCTTGATTGATGGAATAACGGTACATGCCTGGGCCTCTGGCTCTGGACAAAATGGATTTACAGCATTGAGCGATGATAATGCGACGTATATAAGCGGGACACACATTACTCCCGACATTAATGACCCAACCTATTGTTTTTCTTCTGCTCCGGACCAGCCAAGCGACGTAGGGGCCTGGACTGCGGCAAGCACATTATACTTAAAATATGAGGTAAGTTAAACCAATGGCGTCGAGTTCGGCCATAAACCTATTTGGCTCGGTCGTTCATGACTCGCAGCCACCGACTGCAACTGGAATCAATTTATTTGGTACCGTTGTTCATGACGCACAACCACCGACTGCAACTGGAATCAACCTATTCGCTTCGGTTGTTCACGATTCAACGCCGACGACTGCAACGGGCATCAATTTGTTTGCTTCGGTTGTTCACGATCCTGTACAAATATCAGGAACTGTAGCGGACATTACTGGGACAGTTGGGAATCCCGCAACTTTTGATGGCACACCAATTGGTGTATCAACTGGTTCCGTTAATTATCAATGGTCTTGGCAATCTGTTCCTTCGGGAAGTGCGACTGCGAATGCCACTTTTCCATTGCCAGACAGCGGATCGACAACACCAGTTAATATGTCCGGAAACGTTGGCTTGTGGCATTTTGACACTACGAGTTCGGCGGCGATCAGTCCGACGGCATCTATAGGGCTTATAGATACTTTTGGCGACGGGTGGCACGGAAACAACTTTGTCAATGTCTCTGTCAATGGGGCGCCTGTACTGACAAATATAACTCTCCCTGCGGGTACTGGGCCTCTCTGGTTTGATTATCCAGTTGCAAGTGGGGATGCAGTAGTAGTAACTTATACGGCGGGGAGTTACCCACATGAATGTAAATATGATTTAAATGATGCAACGAATGGGACCGGGGTTACCTTTTATAATTCCGCCGCCCCTCCTGCAACACCTTATGCTTTCACCGCTGGGACCGTGGTCACTCCGGATTCTAGTGGTCAAGGAAATGATGCCACAATTAATGGGGCCACACAAGTTGCGGGTAGGGTGGGCTCGAATGCTTATAGCTTCGATGGTATCAACGATTACATCACCGTGCCAAGCACTGGAAGCCTTCAAATCGCTAGCGACATATCTATAGCTGTGTGGATAAAGGCTGACAGCTATGCCGAGTGGGAATCCATTATACAATACTCGAATCCCGGCGAGGCAGAAGCCGATAATTATCTCTATAATATAGCCTGGGCCAATACGGGTGGAGATATACGTTTCTTCTGGGAGTATGGCGGTGGAAGTAATGTCTGGACAGATTTTAATACTAATCTAAATACCGGGCAATGGTATCACCTTGTGGCTGTTAGAAATACCTCGGAAATGAAAGCTTATTTGTATGTTGACGGTGCACTGTTTAGCTCGCAGACATATTCAAATAATCCAACAGGTGGAACTACTTCTCAACTACGGATAGGTGCAGACAGTGCGGGGTATTACTTCGACGGCACAATTGACGAAGTTGTCCTATGGAATAGAGTACTTTCTCCACTGGAAATAGATCAAATATATTTCTTCCAATCTGGTTCATGTGCATCCGGGTCCGTGGGACTCGGAGAAACCTTTAGTTTTACACCAGATGTGTCGGGCACTTATTCCATTGAACTAGGATTAACTGACGGTGTTGCAACACCAATTAGCGGGAATGTTGATGCGGTTATTTCTTCGGGCGTTACTCCCATAACTGGAACCGGGTCAATAGAGGGTGTTGTTTGGGAATTAACTTCCGAGACAGCCGGAGCATCTGTAATTGAAGGAAATGTTTGGGAATTATCTACAGAGACAGCCGGCGAATCTCGAAATGAAGGTGTTGTTTGGGAACTTTCTGCCGAACCTCTTGATAAGCCATCATTAAATATTCCAGATATAGCTGGCACTGTCGGTACTAGTTCTTGTTTTTATGCAACAGCGAGCTATACTACTACCGGTTCAATATTATATTCTTGGGAATGGACAAGTATACCTAGTGGATCGTTAATTACATCTGGTAGTAGAACAGGCTTCTCTGGCTCTGGAGGTGCGTATAGTGAAGTTCCAACTGGCTCTATAGCTTGCTATCTTCCTGATATTACTGGATCATATATTGTTAAAGGTACCTTTTATAGTGATACTGGCAGCGGAGGAGGAAGTTTTGCCTTTGATACAGCGACTGGTGTTGAATCTGGACCCGCCACCCCTATCCCCTGCATTGAGTCTGGCGGCGCGAATCCCCAGTTAATCCTCGGCCGTGGGCTCGTAATAAATAATTATTTAAATTTGTCGGCCGGAAGAGAGAGGAGGGCTGACCAAGTACCTTTCAAGCTAGGAATAAAAGATAGGCTTGGCTTGAGAAATTCTGACTTCATAAGCACGCCTTCTGGATCAATTCCTACTTATTGCACTGGATCCCCATAAGTTATTGGATTTTTTGATTTAAAAATACTAATTATATTACAAAAGGAGTACCAAGAAATGGGAAAGCAAAGAAGAAGAGCATGCAGGCGCGCCGCGCAGAAGAAAAAATTGGCAGCTGCGGAAAAAAAGATTAATCAAGCCAAAGCAGTTGCTGAAGCACAAGCCAAAGCAGTTGCTGAAGCACAAGCCAAAGCAGTCGCTGAAGCACGAGCTAAAGCAGTCGCTGAAGCACGAGCTAAACAAAGAAAGCCACAGAAAAAGAAAGCCACCTCCTCAGGATTGGGGAATAAGCCTTCTAAGTTCAAAAAAACCAAAAAGGAAGAATAAAAAAATGGATTTTGAAAAAGTCACGAGAAAATTTCTTTTGGGAGAGTGGAGGCAGGGCACATCCATTCTTTCTAGGGCCCGTGCAATTAAGGAAGCACTTGAAAGTCTCAAGCCGAGAACCATCAAGGAGCGCCAACGAATTGAGCTGGCCTTGGAAAATTTAACTCACATGAGAAGAGGATATCGTAAGTTAGAGGAGCAAAATACAACTCTAACTGAAGAAAATCAACAACTCACAGAGAAATTGCAAGTCTTGGAAGAAAGCCGAGGAGACGAATAATGATGTTGCTTGAGGGAGGCGTAGGAGGCCACATGAGCCATCTTTACGACAATCCGCGTCTTACGTTTGCCACAATCAAGAAAGTCCTACAAGCGGCCTCTGAAGGCCAGCTAGAGGGTACTGAGAAGACCGATGGCCAGAACTTATTCATCTCGTTCTCGGTTCCCGAACAGAAAGCGAAAGGTGCAAGAAATAAGTCCAACATTAAGGACGGTGGTCTCGATGCTAAAGATCTGGCAAAAAAGTTTGCAGGAAGAGGTCCGCTTGAGAAGACTTTTTCTGAAGCCCTTGCCGCATTTGAAGAGGTTGTTCAAGAAATGCCAAGAGCCCAGCAGATACAAATCTTCGGCCCGAACACAAACGTGTATTTTAGTGCAGAGATTATAGATCCCAGAAGTACCAACCTAATCAACTATGATACAAAGACTCTAGCAATCCATAGGGGTGGTGCGGAATTCAACAGAGAGACTGGGGATCCCATTGAGATTGAAGTCGAAGATCCGAATTATCCTGGTGAGTTAATGAAGACCACCAAAGATGTAAGTACTAATGCAGAGCTGCTCGACAGCCTCCTAAGAGATAAACAAGAAGATATCAAAAAGAGAGATTATGGCGTTGAAATGGACGCCATCAAGATACTCAGGGGCCTGGAAGATGATACTGCTCTAGATCTTGCGCTTGATGAACTTGAAAAAGAAATTAGTTCTGAAGGTATAAGTGATAATCAAACCGTCCTAGAATATGTAATGGCTAAAATTTCCAACTGGTTTCAAGAAGAGGGACTAGATCTTGACCCAGAAGCAGAAAAGAAAGTCCTACAGAAAATTCTTTTAACGGATCCGGGATATCGATATGCCTACGGTTATGGAAGAAAGCTAGATAAGGAGTGGAATAAAGGTGCCATTCTTAAAAACATCCCACCAGAGAATAGAGAAGATGCCAGGTATGCCATTGATAATGCTGGAAGCATCCTAAAGGGCGCCATTGCTCCAATTGAGAGTATCATTCATGATTTCTCTGTCGAAATGCTGAAAAGTCTTAAGAGTATTTTCATTTTAGACAATGAAAAAGAATTGACAAGACAACGTAAAGAGGTGGAAACCGCAATTAAGGCAATCGAGGCATCCGGCTCTGAAGAGGCTATGACTATTCTTCAGAAACAAATGGAAAAACTGAAACGCGTTGAAAATATTTCAACAGCAGCAGAAGGTTTTGTTTTTGATTATGACGGTCATACATACAAATTTACAGGAAACTTTGCTCCCATGAACCAACTCCTTGGTCTTTTCAAATACGGACGCAAGGGAATTCCAGCCATGGAGAAGATTGATGAGAGTTTGATTGACGAGGTTTTCAGCGTCTTGATGGAAGGGCAGTTAGGGCAAGAAAAATATGTTATTTTGATCCCGGGAGGATTTAAACCTCCACACAAGGGTCACAAAGAAATGATTCAGCATTATGCCGACCAGCCAGATGTCGAAAAAGTTGTTGTAATTAGTGGAGAAGGACTTACTCGCGCAGGCGTCACTAGGGAGATGTCAGAAAGAGTATTTCGCGAGCTTTATAAACTTGATGATCCAAAAATAGAGTTCATCAATTCGAAGGCGGATAGTCCCATGGGCCTTGCATTTAACCTCTTGAGCGATGATCTTTTCGGAGAATATCATTCAGGCGCGACCATAGCTCTGGGGTGTAGCGACAAGAAGGACAATAAAGGAATTCCTGATTCCCGGAGGGCCGAAGAATTTGCCGCATGGCTAGAAAAAGATGGCAAAGCTCAGGGCCCCGCAAGAGATAATCTGGATCTTCATGATATGAGGGTCGGGGTTTATCCCGCATGCGTTGCTTTTTCTGAGGGTGATGTTAAATTAAGCGGATCTATATTAGCAAAAGCGTTAATGATCGGCGACGATGAAACGATACGAGCCCACCTTCCTTCCGATGTAGATATCGAAGATTTCAAAGCTATTGTGAATATCAGTGATAATGCTCCTGCACTACAGGAAGGGGTAGATTTTTCAGAACTTCTTTACAATATTATTGAAGAGGTCTTGGAAGAAAAGGAAACACAAGTATCCAAAGCTGGTCAAGAGCGAGTTGGAGAAAAGATCAGCAAGATGACAGAAAAAGGCGAATGTGATGATAATCCAAAGCAATGTGCTGCAATTGCCTACTCTTATGAAGAGCGTGGTGAACTTGAAGAGGAAGCCGGTATGGCCATGGGGGGAGTTACTGGTGGAGTGGGGCCTTTCCCCGGTATAACCATCAAAAGAAGAAAAAAATCAAAGAGAAGATCTAAAACAAACTAATTATAAGAAACTGGGAACTTATTTTATGAGAGAAAGAAAAGAAATTTTAGAAGAACAACTCCTAAGAGAGAACATTCGAAAAGCAATTAGCGTTGTGAAAGGTCGCAGGAATCTGAAAGAAGATTATGTGCGTAAAATTGTGAGACAACTCATCAAAGAAGGCAGTACTGTAAAATATGAATATACTGCCCTCAATCTTTTGGCACATTTCATCAAAGAAACTGTAGGGGATCCCTCTAAGCCAGATAGTAATCCGGCATTTAAAGACGCATATACTGATCTGAGTTCTGGGCCCGAAGACAGAGAGGTTTTCACTGAATTCCTTTTGGATTTTGCAAATGAAGATTTCAAGACCATGGACGCCAATAAGCAGCCAAAACCACTTGGCCAAGATTTTGTTGAAAAAGGATTCGTTGAAGACGAGCCTGAAGAAATTGAAGAACCTGAAGAAGATGAGGTCATTACTGTCTCTGTAGGAGATTTAGAAGATAATGGCGGAGATTTGACTCCTGCTGAAGATGATGAGGAAGAACTCACTCTTGGCGAGGATGGAGAGGGTATAGAAATTGAAGAAGAGCCTGAGCCTGATTCTGGTGTTAAAATCTATAGTCGCGAAGCCTATAAGAGAGTTGGACCTTCTTTGAGAAGATATTATGGCCAGATTGAAAAAGACAGCATGCTTAAGAAAGGCGTAGAAATTGACGGAAAAGAATATCAACCTGGTGAATTATCAGAAAGAGATCTTTTTCAAATTTATTTTAAGAAAAATCTTGTCCTGTGGGCTGGAAGATATGAAGATGAATTCTTTGGAAAAACTCCAGAAACTCAAATTGATATTGAGTCTGGTGGAGAGGAAGAAGAAATCGATTTAGGTGGTGACGATGACATGGGTCTTGAAGCTGAAGAAGAAACAGAGTTCGAATTATAAAAAAATTACATCTTTTTTCTTGACAAGATGCAATAACGTTGTTATATTTATAATAACACTAATCATTCTAATCACACTAATCACTCTATACATTCTAAACACTCTAATATATAAACACCCTAAACACTCTAATATATAAACACTCTAATACTTAATCACACTAAGCATACTAATATAGGTTATCATGATTTCTTGGAAACGAAAGAAAAACTATAATGGTAAAAATAAAAATTATAGCATAAGTAATAAACTTAAAAAAGAAAGACGATCTAACGATGAGTTCGAAATTATGCTGTCCAATTTAACACTAGAAGAAGTAATAGCTCTCAAATTAGAGCTTTCAACCAAACCTGTCTCAGGCCGACTATATGGTATACCCATTTGGAATTCCCTACAGGCCATTGTACAAGACGCGGTTTTCAAATATGCTTTTTCAGCTACAAGAACTCAGGCCGAAGCAATGCGCTTCTTGGGACTAAAAGAGCAGTCTTTCCACATCCTAAGAAAAAAATTTGGTATTGATGACTATTTCGTTGACAAAGAAAAGGAAAAATAGTATAATATAAGAAAGGGAAAAAAGGGCGTTATAATATAAACAAACGAAACGGGATCAATATCTCTCACGATCCCAAGGAAAAGGGGCATTTCTTCTAAATCCTAAATTAAAGAGAGGATAGCAAATTGGCACTGCGAGCAAACCAATCCCTTTTTATCCCATTTTTTAAAAATAAAATAACAAAAGAGAGAAAAAGTGCTACATAAAGACATGATAGAGGGGATGACACCGGACGAGATTATTAATTTAGCATATTCAGAATATACTACTAGACTTCCAAAGTCAGCCAATCTTGAAATTAAAATTACTAGTGACGGAGGCGGCCGACACATAGAATTTATGGTTTGCGGCCAAAAGAACGCAAAAATGCTTCGCGGAGATCTCCCACCTAATTATAATAAAATGAGAACAGTGGTTGTTTATCGCCATGATTACAAGCCAGACTTGGAGGATATTCTGTATTGAAAAGACTGATCATTTCAGATACGCATATAGGATCGAAGTTTTACAGAGAAAGAGAACTTTTTGATTTTTTAAATTCTGAAGAATATGATCAACTCATTTTAAACGGAGATATAATAGAATTTTTGAAAATACCAACCTTCACAGAGGGTTGTATGGAAATAATTAAGAAAGTTGACTATTCAAAAGAAATAATTTATATTATAGGAAATCATGATCGGGCCCTTGCGCAATTTGTTGATAAAGAGATGTTTGGAATTCGTTTCATGGCACAATATGAGTTTGAATCCGCAGGCAGAAAATTTAGAATAGAGCACGGTGATAGATACGAGAGGGGAATTGTACACTATAGGACGGTAATGAAAATAATTTCCGTTTTTCAAGATTTCTTAGAAAGATATTTAAATTTAGACGTCTCCACTTGGTTCAATAATTTAAAAATAAATAAAAGAAAAATAAAAAGATTGTGGGATATAATCGATTTAAATAACGACGTCGACGTTTTAATTGTAGGCCACACTCACATTCCAGAGGCTGTTATTTGGATTGACGAGAATGAAAACATAAAAACATATGTCAACTCCGGAGATTGGGTTTCTCATTCAACTTATGTCGAAATAGATAATGGCGTAGTAAGATTGAGAAATTATTCGGAACAAAGTTAAATAACTCTTGACATGAGCCTCAGAAAGTGTTATATTAATATTGTAGAGGGGGCTTATAGCTCAGTTGGTCAGAGCACCCGGCTCATACCCGGACTGTCTCAGGTTCAAGTCCTGATGGGCCCACCAAAAAAAGGAGAAAATAATGTCAAAAATTCAAAAATTAAAAATTGCCAATGTCAAAGATGATACAACAATTCGCCTAACGTTTCGAGACGGCGGCAGCGTCATTCATTGTCATGACGGCTTTGAAGAAGAAGTCATCGCAGGGACTTTGATCACCAACTATTTGAGTGAAATGGTTATCAATCCGGCTCTTGGAAACAATCATATTCTTCAAGAAATGAGGGCCGAAGGTCTGCTTGATGATTACGAACGCGGCCGCAATGAATTTGAGCAGTACGTCGAGGAAGTAATCGCCGAAAACTGGCGAGATTATGATTGGATTGAAACATCAACAGAGCGCTATGACTATAAAAGGGGTTATACCGAGGTCACTGCTGTTCTAGAAACAAAGGCAAAAAACATTTATGAAATGGCCGATTTTGAATTGGCCGGTTGGGATATTGAAGTAGATCACCCCCTGGGTGTTCTGGAGATTGAAGAAGATTAAGCCTCCGTAGCTCAACGGATAGAGCATCGGCCTTCTAAGCCGAGGGTTACACGTTCGAATCGTGTCGGAGGTGCCACTTAAATAAGAAAAGGAAAAAAATGCTAAGAGATATTTACTGGGCTTCATTGCCAACACACGTCCCGGGTTCTGATTTGGAAAATGCAAAGCCTGATGATAATAATAAAATTGAGAAGAAGCATAATAAAATTTATTTTTATTCTGAAGTTTCTAGAGCTAAAAATCTTGAATTAAATCTGGCCCTCAAAGGTCTAGAAAATGATCTTCTCCATGGCGCCCAACTAGCTGGTGGAGATCCCCGTAAGATCTTCCTCCATATTAACTCTTATGGGGGGTCTGTGTTTGCTGGGTTTTCATCTGTTGATTATATCCGCAATTGTAAAGTACCAACAGTATCAGTAATCGATGGCTGTGCTGCTTCCGCTGCTACAATCATGAGTGTCACAGCAAACCACAGGCAAATTAATAAGCATGCTTATATGTTAATCCATCAGTTATCCTCTGGCATGTGGGGAAAATACCAAGAACAAAAAGACAGTATGGAAAATAACGATAGGCTCATGCAGATGATTATTTCGATTTATGAAAATCACACTAAGATTCCAAAGAAAGAGTTGGATAAATTATTAAAGCATGATTTGTGGTGGGACGCAGAAACATGTCTTAAATACGGCCTTGTAGATGAAATTATTTAAGAAATTCATAAAATCCTACTTGGCCTTTGGTTTGGGGGTCTTGGTAGGATCAGTAATCGCATCTGTGGTTTCCTGGTCAATGATGACTATGGCATATGGAAACCCAGATCTGGAAAAAACATTAAAAATTAAGCAATGCTTGGAGGAAAAATTAAATGAGTAAGACACCGTATGATACGGTAATGGTCTCTGGCGGATTTGATCCAATTCACGTCGGACATGTGAGAATGATTAGAGAGGCCGCGCAGCATGGAGATGTTATTGTTGTGGCTAATTCCGATGACTGGCTATACCGAAAAAAGGGATATAATTTTATGGGTTTCATCGAGAGAAAAGAAATCCTCATGGCCATCAAGGGAGTTGTAGATGTTATTTCAGTAGATGACAAAGATGGCACTGTTTGCGAAGCCCTACGTCGATTTGGCCCAACATACTTTGCAAATGGGGGAGATAGGACCTCGACAAATACCCCAGAAAAGCGCGTTTGTGAAGAATTAGGAATTAAGATGCTATGGAATATTGGCGGTCAGAAAATCCAATCTTCATCGGATTTGGTGGTGGCAGCGAGCGCACCCGGAGATGGCCATAAGATAGGTTAGAAGTGGAAACTAGAGAGAAAAAATCACCAACAAAAAAAGTAAAAAAACTAATCCTACATGTTGGTTTTTGGACAGCGGTCTCTGGCACACTCATAATAAATTTTTTATATAATGGTTTTTTACATAAAAAAAGTCGAAATGACAAAGCCAGCGAATAGTTACTAACATGAACTGGTTTTTGTATGTAGTAAAAGAAAATATAATTGATGGAGATGAGATAATTAAGCCTGGACAAAATGGCGTTGGTAGATGCTCAATGGATCCAGGGATTATGGAGGCTCCGTTTGGACTTATGTATGTGATCCCTCATGACTTTGTAATAAAATATCACAAAGAACGTGGCCAGCGCCGCCCGTGCGCAACAATAATCGAATCAGCAGTAGAGGAATATTTTGGAGCCAGACTTAAAAATAGGAAGTAAGATAATAAAAGCCGGTACCACCTGTTTCGTTTCTACTCAGGGCCATAATGGTTTTTGGTATCCGATTTTTAGTTTGGGTGGAATGACGGAAGTTTCTAAAGATATCGAAGATCCAAGGCTTAAAACATGGGTTTGCGGCCACGACAACCTGGTGGCTGTTGAGGTTGAAATCGACAAAATCAAAGATTTATACGGACCCCCAACAAGCAAAACGATTGTCTGGGTTGATAAAAAAGTAATTGATTAATAAACGAAAAGGCGCAAATTAAGTGCAAGAACAAACTAGTTATAATCAGATGAGCAACAAAATATATGTATTAGATACAAGCGTTTGCCTAACAGAATCTTCCTGTTTATATAAATTTGAAGACAACAATATTATCATTCCCCTGAAAGTCTTGGAAGAGATTGATAATCACAAAAAAAGACAAGATGCTGTCGGTCTCACAGCCAGAAAAATCATAAAGATTTTCGATACATTGAGAGATCGAGGAAACCTTCAGGAAGGGGTTAGATTATCCGAGACAAATTTGGCCACGTTGAGGGTGTCTTCCGGAGACAAGAATTTGTTGCCAGAGGACTTAGTCAGTGATGTCGCGGATCACATCATAATTTCAACAGCCTTGTTGGCTACAATTAACAACCCCGATATGGAAGTTATCATGGTATCTAGAGATATCAATATGAGGGTTATTTGTGATTCTTTAAAAATAAAATCAGAAGACTATACTTCAGATAAGGTTTTGGATGATAATTCCAGTCTTTATGATGGCTCCGCATCAATTTTGGTCGATGATGAAATAATCGATCGATTTTATCTGGGGGAGGACATTTTTACTGAATGTTTGGATGTCGCCGAGACGCTGTTTCCAAATCAATTAGTTATGTTGGTTTCTTCTTCAAATGAAAAAAAGTCAGCATTGACGCGCTTTGTGGGCCCAAGACATCCACTGAAAATGTTATATACAATTGACAAAAAGGGCCTCTGGGGTGTTCGACACCGAAATAAAGAGCAAGCATTCGCATTTGACCTGCTGTTGGATCCAAAGATCCCTTTTGTAAGCCTTGTTGGCAAAGCTGGAAGTGGTAAAACTCTTCTGGCAATCGCTGCTGGTATTTCCCAAGTAATTCGCGACCCCTTCGAAACCACCGGAGAAAGTCCTTATAAAAAACTAGTAATTTCAAGACCGGTCCAACCAATGGGAAAAGATATTGGATTTTTACCCGGAACCTTACAAGAAAAAATGCATCCATGGTTAATGCCAATTCAAGATAATTTACAATTTATAATGGGTAGTGATAAATTAACCATTGAAGAATACGCCGAAAGGGGAACTATCGAAATAGAGGCTCTAACTTATATTCGAGGAAGGTCAATTTCTAACGCCTACATTATTATCGACGAGGCCCAAAACCTGTCTTCGCACGAAATTAAAACAATTATGACGCGCGTTGGGGAGGGCACGAAAATAGTTCTAACCGGGGATGTGGAGCAAATTGACAATATTTATGTTGATGAGACATCCACAGGTCTTGTTCATGCCGTAGAAAAATTCAAAACGTCAGAATTAGCAGGCCACATAACCCTTAAAAAGGGCGAACGTTCTGCAATCGCGACACTGGCCTCGAAGATTTTATAATCTTTTTTCTTGACAACGTCGGTAGAATGGGTTATAATTATAACAACAAGGAGATAGTTTATAAAATGGTTAATGAAAGAGAACTGCTGGAGAAGGAAGTAGAGTCAGATAGTGAATTGAAAACATTCATTGTAAATTATGTTGGGGAAAAAATAAATCCCCCAAA
>Ga0209128_1002303_pt1 | contig 12440 bp, 23 predicted proteins | sample ETNvirnome_6_100_FD_184072 | JGI IMG/M metagenome (GOLD analysis project Ga0209128, IMG submission 184072) | Marine viral communities from the Pacific Ocean - ETNP_6_100 (SPAdes) (version 2) | ecosystem: Environmental > Aquatic > Marine > Oceanic | place: Pacific Ocean | collected 2013-06-19 | reverse complement strand
CGTAGTAAATCTAAAGAAAATCTTCTTTATGGTGGTATTGGAACAGCATTAATTGTAGCTGGGTTTTGTTGTGGTTAGATATAAAATAATAGTTCCATACGCTACTGTAACAACAACACTAATGTATGAATGGATTTATTGGAATGAATAATGAAGAGAATTGAATATTTTAGTGCAACTTGGTGTGGCCCTTGTAAAGCACTTAAACCAGTTATGAATGAGTTATTAGTTGAAGGATACAATATTACATTTTATGATGTTGATAACGATCAAGATTTAGCAGCTCAACGAGGAATTCGATCAGTACCAACAATTATAATTAGTGAGAATGGTGTTGAGGTTGATAGAATAGTGGGAGTAGTATCACGTACTGTTTTGGAGAGCCGATTTAAGTGAGTAAATTATGGTTATCTATTGCAACTTTAGCATTGGCTAATGTAATAGCATTCTTTCAATTAAACGGACAATTTTTAAATATAGATTGGTTTAAAAAACCATCTTCAATTATATTGATTGGAATGCCATTATCGTTAATGTTTTGGAAAGCAACGTTATGGTCATATGAACATTTTGGATTTTTTTGGAATATTAGATTAATGGGATTTGGGTTAGGAACACTTATTTTTGGTATAATGACGTGGACTGTACTTGGAGAGCAACCAACTTTAAAAGTAATAATTTCATTATTATTGGCACTGGCTATCATATTACTTCAAATTACAAATGTAGTAAAATAAATGAAAAAGAATGTAGTATACAACCATTATAATAATCAGATATTAGTATCTACAAATAATGATTTAATTTATATTATATGCAATAATGAAGAACAGATGAATAAAGTAAATGAACGATTTACTAAAAAAGATGCAAAAACTGTTTTGGTAGATTATGAAGAATGGGATGAAGGTGTTGACAAAAAGTGGATATTAACATATCAGGTTATGGAAGAATTTGATAAACCAATAGACGTTAATTAGTGCTTGACTTTCTCATTTTTTCTTCGTATGATCAACTATGAAATATGAGGTATTATCAGTTTTCAATACTTGGGGATATGATAGAGCACAAGAATATATTAGACAATTAAATATACAAGGTAAAATATCAGTGATGGAGCGGTCTAAACTGATGGATATGATTGCCGTAAAGGCCATAATACCTAAAAGATACAAAAAAAGTGAAAAAAAAGCTTGACTCGTATAGTGTTTGTGTTGTATATTAGGGTATAAGATGAGAGAAAAGAAGTCAGTTTTGAGAAGTTTCAATCCAATGGCTCTTAGAGAGAAGTACTCTATATCAGCTGTCAATAAGAAAGTTTTGAATAAACAGAACAATTTCTCTTCATTTTGGTTGGATGATGATTGGAATAGTACTGGTTCTATATTTGATGAAGAGACAGAAAAACCAAAAGTTGATTTAATTGCGTTGGCTTCTTATCGGAGGGCAATAGCAAACTTTGTCAATATCTTAACGAAAAAGGATATCCCGGTTACATTTAAAACCTCTGGTGATTCTTATACTGATGGCAAGAAAGTTGTCATTTCATCTAAATTAGATGATAAACTATTTGATAGTTCAGTAGGTTTGGCACTTCACGAAGGTTCTCACATTTTACTTTCAGATTTTGATTTTGTGAAACAACTTGAGATGAATATTCCACAGGAATATTATGATAGGTCTGAATTAAAGGGATTTTCTAAACAGGAAACTATAGGTTATGTTAAGAATCTTTTAAATTATGTTGAAGATAGGAGAATTGACAATTATGTTTTTACTACTTCTCCTGGATATAAAGGTTATTATCATTCAATGTATGATAAGTATTTTCACTTTAAAGCAATTGATAAGGGATTAAAATCTTCTGAGTATACTGAAGAAACTATTGATTCTTATTTCTTTAGAATTATTAATCTTACCAACTCCAATACTAATTTAGATGCTCTTAAAGGATTAAGAGATATTTGGAAAATTTTAGATTTGAGGAATATTGGTAGGTTATCTTCTATTGAAAAAACTTTTAAGGTAGCAACAGATATTTACGATGTTATTCTGAATAATATTTCTGAAGGAACTGAAAAAGTAGATTCAGAAACCGGCGAAGTTTCTTATGAGAGGACTGATGGTGGTGGTGATAAAAAAAATTCTGAGTCTACTGTAACTATATCTGATGATGATTTTGGTAAACTTCTTGATTCGATTGAGAAGGGTGAAATGGATACCAGTGGTGGCGATTCAGATGAAGGTGAAGTGGTATCTACTGGACCGAGTATAAAAGATGAAGGGTCTGATGAAGTAAAAGTTAAGAATACGGAAGTGGAACTTACTGAGAATCAGAAAAAACAACTTGAAAACGCAATCAAGAAACAGAAAAAATTTATGGATGGTGAAGTTACTAAAACTAATGTAACTAAAAAAGATAAAAAGGCTTTAGATGTAGTTGAAGAATCCGGTATGGAGTATAGGGAAGTTGCAAAAGATTTAACAACTATATGGAAAGATAAATTAACTCCTACGAAAGTTATTGTTGTTAATAATTTAACTAAAAAATTAATTGATTCTGATACTGTTAGAATGGTGAATGAGTGGAATGGAAGGGGCTATGATGGTGAAAGTTATCATGGATCGAAAGATACTTACATTGAAGATGGTATTAGACTTGGAACTATCTTAGGAAGAAAATTACAGATACGGGGTGAAACCAGAGAAACAAAATATACTCGAAAACTTAAAGGTAGAATTGATAAAAGATTAATTGCTGAGTTAGGTTTTGATAATGAAAATGTTTTCAGTCAGACTTTTATGGACAGTTATCCCGACGCTTTCCTTCACATTTCAGTTGACGCTAGTGGTTCTATGAGTGGTGATAAGTGGGATAATACAATGACTTCTGTAGTGGCTATGGCAAAAGCAGTTGATATGATTTCCAATGTAGATTTAGTAATTACATTTAGGGCAACAGAGAACAGTGGTAATAGAAGTGGAGAATCTTATCCTCTTATTCTCATAGCTTATGATTCAAGAAAAGATTCATTTTCTAAAATTAAAAATTTATTTAAATATATTAATGTATGTGGAACAACTCCTGAAGGATTGACTTTCGAGGCGATTATGAATGATATGATTCCTGGTGGAAGAGATAGAGATTCATACTTCTTAAATTTTTCAGATGGAATGCCGATGTTTAATAATAAAAATATTCGTTATACTGGTGAAACAGCTCTATATCATACAAAAAAGGTGGTTAAAGAAATTAGGAACAGAGGAATAAAAGTTCTTAGTTATTTCATTTCTGGAAGAAGTGACTATGAGTATGAATCTTCAAATTTCAAAACAATGTATGGAAGTGATTCACAGTTTATTGATGTAACTTCTGTATTGGCAGTAGCAAAAACAATGAATAAGAAATTCCTTGAAAAGTGATAAAGTGGATTATAAACAAGATTTATAAACATAGTCCAATATGTAATTGTGGATATAGAATGAAACCAATCAAAACAAGAGAAGAATATAGTTGGAAATGTATATGGAAAAAATGTGGTTGGGAAGCATTTGATAATGGAAATGGTAAATTACATTGGTGGAAAAAAAGTGAATAAAAAAATTAAAAAAGTATTTGATAAGATGGATCCTGAAATACAAGAAGCAGTTAAATTTTTAATTAATGAAATTATGGTAAAAAGGGAATTAAAAAAACTTGAAAAAAGTGAAAATAAAGCTTGACTTGTATAGTATTTATGTATTATATTATGGTTGTAATGAGTTATTTAAGTAAAAAAGAAAAGGTGAGTAAATGAATAATAATGTTGTTGTCCAGATTATGAAATCTGGCAATCGTTTTAACGCATGGGACGCTGATGGACAGAAGTGGACTTCTAAAATCAGCACCAGCACAAGAAAGAGTGCATTCCAAAAGGGTATGGCTCTTGAACAGAGGGTCGGTAAAACTGGTAAAACCTATTGGTGGAAAGTCCCAATGTCTGAATTTGAAAGTACCAACGATACTGTTATTGATACGGATTTGATTGATGTACCGGCGGAACACGCTGATATGTTGAAATTCATTCATAGTTCTTACAAACTGAAGCCTAAGGGATTGGTGATGAAGGAATTAAAGTGGAAATACTTAATTCGGTCAGCAGTTCGTGGAAAGAATATTCTAATGACCGGCCCCGCCGGAAGTGGTAAAACCATGGCGGCTAAGTCATTAGTTAATTCGTTGGATAAACCGGATTATTACTTTAATCTCGGAGCCACACAGGATCCTCGGTCAACTTTGATTGGGAATACTCACTTTGATAAAAAGAAAGGAACTTATTTTTCTAAGTCACTTTTTGTCACGGCGATTACGACTCCCAACTCAGTTATTCTCTTGGATGAATTATCAAGGGCTCACCCTGACGCATGGAACATTCTAATGACTGTTCTTGATGAAGGTCAGAGATATTTAAGGTTGGATGAATCAGATGGTTCAGAAACCGTAAATGTCGCAGAAGGAGTTACTTTTGTGGCTACGGCTAACATCGGTAATGAATATACTTCTACCAGAGTTATGGATAAGGCACTGATGGATAGATTCATTATTGTTGAGATGGATGTTCTTACTGATGAAGAGGAATTTGGATTGTTAGAATATATGTTTCCTCACGTGGACAATACAGTATTACAGGCGATTTCAGAAATCGCTCACTTAACGAGAGTAGAATCTAAATCAGAAACCGGTAGGATTTCATCAGCAGTTTCAACAAGAACTTCTGTTGAAATAGCAGGATTGTTGTTTGATGGATTTGGATTAGATGAAGCAGCAGAAGTGACTATTTATCCTCAGTATTCTGAAGACGGTGGATTAGATTCTGAGAGGACTTACATTAAACAGCTTGTTCAGAAGTATGTTGGTGATGGTAGTTCTGATGACTTGTTCAATGAGGATGAAATCGAAAAAGCTAACGAAAGGGATTCGGCTTAATGAAAAAAAAGAAAAAGATAAATACTCCAAACCAAAAATTAATATTGGAAACATATAAAACTGTAGCCAATAATATGATGGATTGTGGTAAAGATGCTAGCGGTGTTGTTAAACGTTATAACACGTTAGTTGAAAAATACAAGAAGTAATTTTCTCTCACCAGGTAGAGTGGTATTAATTGTGTATTCAATTTTTACCACGCTACAACATATTTAAAAATAGGAGATTAGTTTATGAAAAACTTAATTATACGTGTATTGCAACGGCATACAGATAGACAATTAAATTTAGCATCTGAATCGTGTAGAGAAACATTGGCTGCTGAAATAGCGGCTGTGTTAGAAGATAAAGGAATTTATCGTAAACATAGTGAAGTTGAATTAAAAGAAAAAGAGGCTAGAGAACATTGGGTATGTTCTATATGTGGTAAATCTACGTATGATGTAGATTATGATTATATCGGCACAGGCACTAATCATTTGGGCTGTGAACTTTCGTCAAAAGAACATTCTCTTGAGAATAAGGCTTCTTGGTCTGAAACTCACTCCCAGTTTGTTACAGATGATGTTGTAGAAAAACATAACGATGGCCATCGTGAATATCCATATAATAGTTTTGTTAAAAGTAAAGAAGATATACAAAAACAAATTTATACTGAAATGACTTCTGATGGTTTACCTGAAGGTGGAGATACACAAGCTGTAAAAGAATCAAATAAATTAGCAGAAGAAATTGTAGATAGTGTGGATAAGAACTATATTTATGAATCACCAGATGGTGGTGAAACAATTTATAAAAGAGAATTTGGAAGTGATAGAAGAAGAAAGCTTTCTTACCCAGAACGGGCTAATATAAAAGGAAAAATAAAAAATGAAAATGACTAAATGGAGTCCTTACGCCAAATACTTAGTGCTGTCAGATAGATCTGGAAACTTCAGAACAGATTATCTTGGATTTTTAGATTTTACTACGATTCAAGGAGCATTGAAAGTAATATCAAATACAGAAAGAAAAACATATTTATATGAGGGACAGTTGTATAATAAAAAAATAACTGCAGTTGATGCTCGTGAAATATTAAAAAATATTTTAGAGTGTAAGTGGAATACACAAACAGAGAAAATATTTTTAGTAGCATCTCAATTAAATTTAAATATTTAGGAGAATTTAATTTCTCCTAGTTGTGGGAGAAATAAAATGGCTAAAAAAGTAGATGTTAAAGAATATCAATGTGAATTAATTAGGGTTGTAGATGGAGATACTATAGATTGTTATATTGATTTAGGTTTCAATATGAAAACTAAAAAACGTGTACGATATATGGGCATTGATACTTGGGAAAGTAGAACAAGAGATAAAGAAGAAAAAGTAAAAGGTTTGGCAGCAAAAGCACGAAATAAAGCATTGTTAGAAGAAGGTGTTTTTAAATTGAAATCATTTGGAACTGGTAAGTTTGGTAGAGTGTTGGGTGAAATATTTGTGGATCCTGATATTGTCGGAGAACATATTAACGAGTGTATCACAAATGATGATAGTGATATAGATTTAGACCACGATGGTTGGGTAAGTGTTAATGATATCTTAATTGAAGAAGGACATGCTTACGAATATTATGGTGGAAAGAAAAAAGACTTTGAAAAAGAAATGGCAAAAGAAAAAGCAAATTCTGTGTAATGGATATAAAAGAATATGATATTAGTGATAAGTTGCCAGAGGATATTAGAATATCATTGGAAACTCTTTTAGAACAAACACGAATAATGGAAGAATATGATTTAGAGTCTATTCCAGGAGAGTATATGGCAAATTTTATGAATACACTTTCTAAACATCCAGAATATGAATATGTACTGATGGATTTTTTTGAAGCATTAATTGAGAACGAAATAATATGAATCAGAAATTTGGAGATTTATTTGCAAAGTTTTTATTTATGTTTTTTATATGGGCTTGTGTAGCATTCTTTTTTGGAATAGGATATTGATAATGAATATAAAAGGTAATTGATAATGAATATAAAAGGTAAACGTAATAAATTTAGAGTAAAACACCGGCAGGAAGAAGCTGTAGAAAGACAGACTGTTCGTGACAAAAGAACTCACGAGGAACAGTTAAAGTTAATTAAAACTCGACTTGGGGAATCTAAAAAGGAAAAACGCCGATTGGTTGGATTAATTGAAGAGGCTAATAAAAGAGAAAAAAAGAAAAAAAAGAAAGGTAACATTATAAAGAATTAAAATGGCAATAGCAACAGATATTTATAACCCGAAAGGTCGTAGAAAAAAGACACGCCAAGGAGCTGGTAGAGGTACTAAACACGGCAATAAGCAGTCTAAGAAACATTATATAAAAAAGTATAGAGGTCAAGGTGGCAAAAAAAGATAAAAAACTTAAAGTAAAAAAAACAATATTTACAGTTGAGGGAACTTTATATGAAAATGAAATTGTACGGTATGTACAACAAGAAGATGGTCATTATCGTGTAAAAGATTCTATGGGAAAACTCTGGTTTATTGATAAAAAATATTTAATAGAAATGGGAGAACAAGTATGAAAGGTCTTACTAAAATAATTGGTTTAATTTTAGGACTATTGGGTTTAAGTGGTAAAGCATCAGCGAAGAAAAAAGCTGCAGTTAAAAAGATAAATACTCAGAAGAAAACTATAAAGAAACAAGTTAAGAAGGTTAATGAAGAACTGAAAGCTGTAAAAAAGAAACAGGTCAAAGCTAAGAAACCTGTAAAAAGAAAAACAGTTAAAGGTGCTAAAGAAGCAGAAAACTTTTTAAAAGATTTTGCTAAAAAGAAATGATAGGGGCTTGGTTATTCTTAGTTATATTAGTTTTCTTTGCAGTAGGTTCGTTTTATATGTCTAACGTAGAAAATAAGAAATGAAAAAAATTATAATAATATTTTTACTTCTTTCAGTTGGGTTATCGCAAGTAACTTTAACAGAAGAAGAATCTAAAAATATTACTAATAACATTATAGAGTTACAAACACAAGTAGATTCTTTAACTACAGATACTAATTTAAAAGCTAAAGAAATAGATTTACTTAATAAGAAAATTGCTTCGTTAGAAGAAGATGTAACTCTTACAGAAAAGAAAGCTAAGTTAGTTAAGCCAAGTTGGTATGAGAATAAATGGTTGTATTTTGGATACGGGGGAATTTTATCATACGCCTTAGTAACAGCTTTAAATGCACTGGACAACTTTTTTTAATGATTAAAAAAAAATCACGTTTTGGCGTTTTTGGTTTATATATATTATATGTGTCTAATTTGACACAAAAGTTTTTTGAAATTTGAAAATTGGTAAAGCGGAGAGGTCGTACACCTTTCTGTGGAGTTGACTGAATAACGGGTTTTGTTAAAGGCCTGTAATGTATCCCAATCCTCTATGGTAGAGAATCAGCACCTAAATGTTGGTGTTTTTAGGATGACAATCCGAGAGGGAGTTTGAGTCAACACTACTTGAGAAAGTAACCTACTTTTTCACTTCATTGGGAGTACCTGAAAAGAAATCTCCCTGAGAACTGGCTGAACAAATCTTCTTTGAGGGTTAAAGCAATCGGTTAGAAATTGTATTCGCCTCAACGATGTTTAATAGCATTGAGAGAGAATCGAAGTAACTTTCGGAAACGAGATATGAAGTAATCTATCAAAGTGGCTCAATGTGAAATGGTTTTTTCACACTCCCAAAATTTTCAAAATTTTTATCGAGAAGGTTCAATTTTTAGTTTCCACCTTAACACCAAACGTAAAAGGAGAATCTTCTCGAAACATTTTTTTAATTCATTATATTTATTAATGAAAGAATTGTCGCTCAATTGAGGACAATATTAAGTAGAATATCAAGGTTCAATAGAAGTTGATATTCAATAGTTGACTAACGTAACTAATAGGAGAAATAAAATGACTAAAGTTGCATTTCGTACAAATATCCCTTACTTCGATAGGGATACTTTTTTAACACCCTTTGATAAAATGTTTGACCAGATGGTTGAATCACAATTCCCTGATGTAGTAAAATCAGTAGGAGTTAAACCATACGCCGGTACGGCATATCCAAAAGTTAACGTATATGAATACGAAGACAAAGTGGGTATTATAGCTGAGATTCCAGGATTGGATAAAAAACAACTTGAAGTTTCAGTTGAAGACGGTGTATTAACTATTGCTGGAGATAAACATAGTGCTTTCGAGAATGATGGTGCTAAAGTTCTTCGTAGAGAACTGAAACAATCTTCATTCAAACGACAATTCGAATTAGGTGAATTGTTAGATGGTGGAAATATCAAAGCTAATTTCAAAGATGGAATTCTTTCTGTTAGTGTTCCTAAAATAGAACCTGAGAAGCCGAAAAAGCATACTGTTAAAATTGCGTAATAGTGGAAATTATCACAGTCAATGATGATAAGTATGTTGTTCGTGGAACGGTATCAGCGCATTCGGTTATAGATATATCTACTGAGGAATTAAAAAGTCAGTATAGTTTAGCAGATACCGTTCTTCGTAACGGCGATACTTTATACTTGTGCATGAAAGTGCTAGAAGTTGAGTTTGAAAATATAAAATAATATATATGATATTTATTTATAGATAATTAGTAATAGGATTTGCTGTGAGAGATATTTATATGGAACTCTTAGAAGAGGTTGATGAACTTAAAAATAATAATGAACCTTTGCCATGGCGTATTCAGAATGTTATTATAAACAAACCACCAACCCCAGATGAAATAGAAGCTATAGTACTTTACTTAAACAGAGATAATCTCCCACAAGCATAATATAATAGCCTATGGAAAATGATAAATATTTTCAATATATTGTAGGATTGTCCGCATTATCTATAGCAGGTAGTGCTGCATTTTTCTCTGTATTTGGTTTATCTAAATTATTCGCGGGCGCTGCTCTATCAGTGATTATAATGGCTGGCAGTTTAGAATTTGGTAAACTTGTTGGGGCATCGTTTTTATATAGATATTGGAATACGATAGCCACGTGGTTAAAAATTTATATGACAGTTGGAGTTATAACTTTAGTTGGAATAACATCAGCAGGCATATTTGGTTATTTAACAAATGCATATCAAGGCGCAACAATAGACTTCGAGAAACAATCCGCGACATTACTTTATAAAGAAGATAGGTTAGAACAATTAGAAGAAGATAAGAGTTATCTTAAAGATGAGTTAGAACTATCAGTTAAAGCATTACCTGACAACTATCCTACAGCCAAGAGAAAATTAAGAGAAGAATATAATCCAAAGGTATTTGCACTCAATGGTCAAATATTAGAAATCAAACAAGAGATAGGTGATTTAAAAGTTGGATTGATAGAAACAGGAGTTGATGTGGGGCCAGCAATTTATTTAGCCAGAATATTTAATACTAATATAGATACAGTAGTAAAGTTTTTTATCTTTATTTTAATCTTTGTATTTGACCCTATGGCAGTATCTTTGATACTAGCATATAATAAAGTACTTGAAGAACACAATAAAAAATACGAGAAACAGTTAAAGAAAAATGTTAATCCCGAAAATAAGAAAGATATTTATAGTCGGAAGCATAGATTGAAAAAAATATTTAATGCAGTGAAATCAGATGGAATAATTGGAAAAGGTGGTAAGGCTGGTAGATGATTGCCACAGTAGCTCAGTTGGTAGAGCAGCTGATTTGTAATCAGCCGGTCAGGAGTTCAAGTCTCTTCTGTGGCTCCATAAAAGTTTTCTCAAAACAGGCAGTTGGCACACCTGTTGAAAAATGTGCCTTAACAACAATAAACAAGGAGACGCAATATGAAAAAGCGTAATCTTATCTTATCAGTAATCAGTTTCTTAATGCCTATGTTCATATATGGACAGAGTGTTAGTGGTACTGTAGCTGATGAGTCAGGTGATCCTTTAGCTGGAGCCAATGTAGTTGTAGAAGGTACTGATTTGGGTGCTGCTTCGCAAGAAGATGGTACTTATTCTATTAAGTTAGATGCAGGCACTTATTCAGTTACAGCTTCTGTTATTGGTTACACATCATCTACTAAAACTGTTGAAGTTAGTGGTGATGTAACTCTCGACTTCGGCCTATCAATTTCGGTAGTCGGGCTATCTGCATTAGAAGTTTTAGCTTCTCGTGCAGATGAAAAAACACCTGTTGCACACACAACGGTAGAAAAAGCAGATATTGAATTTCGTCTTGGTTCACAAGACCTTCCAATGTCTCTTAATCTTACACCCAGTGTATATGCAACACAACAAGGTGGTGGTGCGGGTGATGCTCGTATCAATGTTCGCGGGTTTAATCAGAGGAATGTAGCCGTTATGATTAACGGTGTTCCACAAAACGATATGGAAAACGGTTGGGTCTATTGGTCTAACTGGGATGGTGTAGCAGATGTTGCACAATCTATCCAGATGCAACGTGGTTTGAGTGCTGTTAATTTAGCTGCACCTTCCATTGGTGGAACTATGAATATCATAACAGACCCCACTTCACACCAAAGAGGTGGTAGGTATAAACAGGAAGTTGGTGCAGGTGGATTCCTGAAATCAACTCTTACTTATAATACTGGACTGATAAGTGATAAATTCGCTTTGAGTGGTACAGTTGTAAGAAAGACAGGTGAAGGTGTTATTGATAAACTGTGGACGGATGCTTGGGCATATTATTTTGGAGCAAGTTATCAAGCAAATGAAAATAACCGATTCGAATTATATGCAGTCGGAGCCCCACAACGTCACGGTCAGAATCTATACAAACAGAATCTTGGTGCATATGATGCTGAGTTTGCTGAGAGTGTAGAAGGATATGATGTTACAGCACTTGGTGATGATGGTCAGTTCAAGGATGTTGGACGAACATTTAACCAGAACTGGTCACCAGTAGATCCAGCATATACAGGTAAACAATACTGGTATATGTATGGTGCCAATACTGTTGATAGACACGATCCTAATTTCATAAATGAAAGAGAGAACTTCTTTCATAAACCATTGGTTAATGTAAACCATTTCTTAACCCTTAACGATAAAACACGAGTAAGTTCGGTATTTTATTGGAGTGGTGGTTCAGGTGGTGGTACAGGTACTTATGGTAGGATTCCTACTATGGATGCTGATGGTAACTTAGGTGATGATGATTATAAATTCTATTATGGTCGTAGTCCCTGGACGCGTGATTGGAATGCTCTTATAGCTATGAATTCTGGAACAGATGATGTAGTGTATGTAGACAAGAGAGCTATCAGTAGAGAAACTGGTCAATCAGTTGGTATTTTGAGGAATAGTATTAATCGTCAGAATACATATGGTCTTATTTCTAAACTGCATATTGATGTAAGTGATGAACTTAAATTACAAGCAGGTATAGATTGGAGAACAGCAGGCATTGAACACGCACGTGAAGTTCGTGATTTAATGGGCGGTGATTTCTATATGGACTTTGCTGATGATAATTCACCAGACGGTAAGA
>Ga0209128_1002294_pt1 | contig 12473 bp, 4 predicted proteins | sample ETNvirnome_6_100_FD_184072 | JGI IMG/M metagenome (GOLD analysis project Ga0209128, IMG submission 184072) | Marine viral communities from the Pacific Ocean - ETNP_6_100 (SPAdes) (version 2) | ecosystem: Environmental > Aquatic > Marine > Oceanic | place: Pacific Ocean | collected 2013-06-19 | reverse complement strand
AGATTGGTAGGAGTGAAATCGTTTTCATTCCCAGAACTGTCTGCGCCTAGTCCACCATCCCAGTCTGAGTGGATCAGGAGTTTGGTGTTTGAATCTGCGACAAATGCTGTAGTGGATGGGGTGAAGGTTGTGGTGTATCTTGCAGTATTGGATATGCGGATTTCGTCCATGTAGCCTTCAAAAGACCCGGCACCGCCATAATACCCCATCAAAAAATCGAAACTATCGCCGTAAAATGTTCCAACTCCAGTATAGGAACCAATAGAACTCCCATCTACATAGAGTGTTATTGTTGAACCTGACCTAACCGCAGCAACATGATACCAAGAATTTACTGTGATCCCCGAACTAAACCTAGTTGTACTAGCCCATGACGAACCGTTAGTAGAGTATAAAAACCCAAGTTGGCTATAACCATTACCACCGGATGTTGCAAAATTAAAGACGTAGGCAGGGAAAGTTGGATAGGATGCAAAACTTTTTGCAGAAATAGTTTGTTCATTTAAAGAAGCGTCTGTAGGATAAATCCACGTCTCTATAGTAAAATCATTACCACCAAAAGTGAAATCCGAACTGTTTGTTGATAAATAATCTCCGTTGCCATCGAACTTGATGGATGAGTCACCAACCTTACTCTGCGCTCTTGAGTTGGCTACGTCACCGTTAGCGGTTATGGTGTGTCCACCCACCGTAAATGTTGATGATCCCGTAGATGTGAAGGAATGGACTTGGTAAGTGGTTCCACCATCTGTGTATGAGGTAATTGTTCCGCCCATAGCACATGGGGAGTCTGCGGCATACCGAATAATTACTATTCCAGAACCACCAGCCTTACCACTTGCGTATGAACCTGTATGGCAACCACCGCCGCCTCCGCCGCCCGTATTTGCAGTACCCGCTACTCCATCCGTGCCGCCTGTATAATCCGCTCCTTTACCGCCGCCACCCGATCCGCCAGCGCCGCCTTCACTTGCAGATGATGCTGACCCAGCACCACCGCCACCACCACCGGCATAAGTTACGGACGATCCTGTAATAGTGTTTGCTGTGCCGTTACCACCATCGCCACCCTCGCCATCCCCGGCTGTATCAGCACCTACAGCAGATGCGCCGCCGCCGCCACCGCCACCGCCACTACCGCTCCCATAAAGAGCATCACCGCCATCACTTCCCTGCGATGGAGTCGTTGATGGAGTATTACCAGCCCCACCAACTTCATCGCCTGATGATGAACCAGCACCACCGCCGGAACCGCCAGTGCCGCCAGTAGTATCCCTAGCACCTTGACCGCCCCCAGTTGAGGTGGAAGAATTAAAACTTGAATCACCGCCACCACCATCGGCAGCACCACCCGCTCCAACAACAACCGTGTAATCTCCTTTTGCTAATGATTGCGCTGAAAAGTTGCGATAACCACCAGCGCCACCACCGCCTCCATAATAGTGACTACCGCCTCCGCCTCCGCCAGCAACAATAAGATAGTCGCAGGATAATGGAAAATCTGCACCGCCATTTCTACTACTATCCTCAAAACTAGCCGCTAGTTCCGTGGATGAGTATTTCTGGTAGAAGCCGTTAGTGCCGAATGTCAGATCAGATGCGTCTATGGGTATCCATTGATTAGTAGCGGAATCTGTTTGACCAAAGGATGATGCGTCTAGGGCTGTGCCGTCTATGAAGTAGACTTCTGCGAGGTATCCAGATAAGTTTCTACTTGATGAGGCTGAATTATCTTGTCCTATTTGATGAACCCAAGCACCATTTATTCCATAGTCTGTATCCGCAGAAATCGTATTATTTGTTCCAAACGAGGTTACTTGGCTACCATTGACATATATCTTGCACCTGTCATCAGCGGCATCTTCGGTTGTATCAAAAGCAACTACTAAATGATACCAAGCAGATGGATCACGAAACTCTTGCGAAGATTCTCTCCAAACTGTTGACCAACCCGCTATTCTCAGTTTGCCGTTGTACCAATATATAGCGGTAAACCCAGCATCATCATCAGAATTATAGCCATTAAAGATTTCGCCATGATCTGTAGTATCTAAACCACTAAGTTTTACCCAAGTTGATAATGTCCAAGTTTTCCTATCTCCAGAGGAAAGTGTCCTAGATAATTTTGATGCACTATCCTCATCAAACCGCAACGACTGATCTATCGTGTAGGCTTCTGCCGCGCCGGAAGAACCCGCGAGAATATTTGAACCGACAACACCCATTAACTTAGATTCAACGTAGCAACTGCGTGAATGTTTGAAGAATCAAGTACAACGTAATCCACTCGATCAACTGCTGACGCTGTGGTTGTCATGGTGGGTGCTGTACCTCCTGCAAAGTCCCAATTAGTACCCCATGATGCTGTGCGGCTACCTGTGCCGTCCTGCGTTAAAAAGATCGAACCGCTTTGCCCTGCTGTGAGGTTTGATGGGTTGGCAAAGGTAATGTTATGCGCCATCGTGCATGAAAAGTTGTTGGAGTTAGCCATATCTATAGTTACTGATGTGGCTGATGTGAGAGCGGTAATCTCTCCGCGCTGTCCGGCTGTCCATGTGTTAGCAGTTGCAAGTGATATTCCGCTTGCCGCCGCGATCGTCAGCGTTTCATCGCTGCCGTCACTGTTTTCTGTAAAAGTAACGTTACTGCCAGCAACTAGCTTGCCGTTAAGGTAGCCTGCTGTCGTATCGTTTGAACTAACCAGAACCTTGACATCGGTATCGGCTGCTATAGCCGACCAACTGGAACCCGAATAGACATTGAGGGCATTTGTCGAGCTATTGAAATAGAGCGCCCCGGCCTGTAACGCATCACTATCATTATCGAGCGTGGGTGCCGACGATTTCTCCCCCAGGTAGACATCATCAAATGAGTCGAATGATGCCGCTGCGCTGGTTGCAGATGTTGCCGCTGCAGTCGCGCTAGTTGACGCCGCTGATGCTTGAGTCGTGGCTGTGGTGGCGCTTGACGCTGACGAGGTGGCACTCGATGCTGACGAGGTCGCGCTTGAGGCTGACGAGGTGGCACTGGTCGCCGCTGCCGTGGCGCTGGTGGCCGCATTCGTGGCACTGGTTGCCGCAGATGACGCATCGACCAAGAGGTCCCATTTCGCGCTATCGGTGTTTCCGCTGATCGGCTGCGAACCGCTGGAAGTATGCGACTCATTGCAAAGATAAATATTGTTGTTGCTGGTGTCTTTGATAATGTCCCTGGTGACATAGGCCGTCGATGTTGCCCAATCCCCCTGATAGTTGCCGATCTCGGTGGTCGCAATCGGCTGGCCGGTAGAGTCAAATCCGATAACCTTATTGGCCCGATCTGTGGCGTTATCCGTGATTTCGTTCAGTGGCAGGCCGGTGACAAACTGGCCGAACCGGATCGAGCGATTGGAAACGTCGAACTCCGACTGCTGCACCATCATCACCAGTTTGTCCAGATCGTCGTTCAGTGTTTCCGCGAGCAGATCCCCCCCGGTCTGATAATCAGAGCTGCGGGCCACCGCCAGGTCGCGGTAGATTGTGATGATATCGCCGGTAGTCGCCCCGGTTCCCAGGGTGACATTGCCGCCTGAAGATGAGGCCGCCCCCGATACCGTGTAATCCGTGGTCAAGGTCAGCAGGGTCGTGTCCTGGTACACCTTGAGGTCGGCATCCTCGAAGATCGGGAAACCGTAGGCAAACACCGTCTGCGAGGAGGTTGCCGTGTACTGAACCCGAGGGTTCGTGTCGCTTACTGTTAGTGTTGCCATAAATATGCCTTAATTATCTGGATACGCATTGTATCTAATTAAACGGTAACGTTCTCGGCACCGTTTCACCAGGGCGCCACCAATAATCCTGTCCGTATTCTTTTCGACGTTTACGCACCATGCGCGAAAAACGTTTCCGCGCCCCTGGATCAGTCAGTCGTGTGAGTTGGTCGATAACTCCACGCTCCCAGGCGAGCCGTGTGTACCAAAGTGAACCCCCAGGGGTATAAGCCCGCATAAATTGCACCACTTCTGCCGGGAGATTAGTGTCCTCACCCTTTAACAACTGCCCTATATTGCCTAAAGTCACTGAGCTGATATCCGAAACCAACCTGCCGGCTGGGCCAATCGCGGTGTTTAACAGGCTCTGGTTAAATCGGTTAGTGCCTTTCAGGCCGGAATATATAAAGTCGCCAAAGATGCCGGCGCCGCCGCCCTGGATAAATGCAGCAGCCCAGAACTCAGGCGTATCCATATCCCGAGCCTTTCGGCCTCTACTTATATCTTTAGTTTGTACAGCTACAGCCCCCATTACCGTAGTCGCTACTGTCAAATAACCAAGGTATGCGGCTTTATTTGCAATACCATGCTGCCGCGCACCACGCAGCAGATGTGTTGCCATAACCGTGATTGGAAAGGATTTATACATCATTCCAAACCGTGTTAGCTCACCCATTATTGTGCCGCGTTTCAAGCCGCCGGTGGTTATTACTCTCGACATAGTGCCCGGCATAGGTACAGCAAAATCCATCTCAGTAAGTATCATTTCCTGCACTTGGGCCGCCAGATTTATGCGGGTGCCTTCATCAAGGTCAGTTCGGCTCATCAGGTTGTCGACACCGAAATACTTGGCACCCTCAAAATCCAGCAGCTCGGTGGCGCGTAGTACGTCCCAAATATCCTGGGTGATGCCGTACTCAGAAAAACCTCTTTGTAGTCCAGGGTGGAGTTCATCAAAACTGCGGCCGGTCTGCTCGGCAATAAATGCCATAAACTCCATGCCAAAAGCCTTGCGGAGTCCGTCGGTGTGCGGGGATAGTAGTGAGCCACGCATCACAAAATCTGCCGCTTTGGCGGCGAACCCTGCCCCGGTAACTTCAACCCAGCGATTCGCGGCTAACGCCCGGGTAGACCAGGCTTCTGCGCCAAGGCTCATTTTTACTGCCATAAGCCTGTGATCCGCATTGGCGGGATTCATAAATGTTAAATACCGGCGCAGAATATTTGTGACTTTAAGACCTCGCCAACGTCCAGTCAGGGCGGTAAACCCAACATCAGCAATCGCAGATAATGCTGCACCACCAAGTTGGGCAGAAACTAATAAGCTGCGTGTCGCAGATGACGCATCTGCTAGGGTGATACTTTCCGCCTGATTAGACTTACCGCTCGCAACATTCCAGATCGCGTCTAATTTTCTGCTTGCAATGCCCGGCGTCAGATCGCCGCGCTTTAGTGCTAGGTCTTTAAGATATCGGTAAGTCGCCTCGGGATTCGGGCCGAGAATCTCAAGTTTGGCGATATCATGTGCCATACTGTTAAGGTGATCGGTTAGTGTGGTGTAAATATCCGCGTGACCGTATTTATGGTGATACTCGAGCCAGGCGTCGGCATCCTTAAATGTTAGAACCCGGTGATCCTGGCGCCGGTTTGCAAGTTTGCGGCCGCCTTGCCGGCCTGGTATAAGGTCTGAGGCGCCATTCGTGCGGATGGTGTCGTACATTTTATCCATCATCACCTGGTATTCGAGGTCGTTCATCGGTGCCCCGGTTTCGTTCAGCAGCTTGCCTCGGTCGAGTAGCGGGGTAATATCTTCAATCCATTTGCGCTTACCCTCGACAAAATCTCTCTGGCCGCGCCAGCGATTACCTATACCCGGCAACCGTGGCGCTGCTTGAGTAACCCGCACCGGATCGGACCAGTGCGGCATACTCCAATCAGCACGCTTTGGAATAGCGCCACCAGCACGGTTAAACCGCTGCCGCGCAGCTTCTGCGGTTTTACTCCATAACGCTGCCGAGGTCGTGGCTACTGCATCGCCGGTGTCCTGACCATGAAGCTCGCGTGCCATATTCTCGACTCCCTGTTTATCCTGCGACAGGCCGAGGTTTTTGGTGCGGTATTTGTCCATCGCTTCCGCAAAGGTACTGTACAGGTGAGCGGCCACATAGTTGCCGCGAAATTCGAGATTAGAATAAGATGCGCGATCTCCCACGGAGCGGATATCATTTAGTAATAGCGCCTTAATCCCAGCCACCAAACCGCGAGGGTGATTAAGCACCTGCTGGGTGACCCTGTGGATAGCAATGAGCTGTAGAGCTGCGTCGCGTTTTTTCTTGGCAGTGGTGCGGCGCCGGGCATCTATAACCGACTGCTCGGCCTGGGTGCGGGCAGCCTCGGGTGATACCTCACCGCTTAACGTCAGGTGCTTTTCGATCTCGTCAAGATCACCGGCAACCTTATTAGCCTCGTTGCGTGAGAGGCGCCCCGCTGCGACGGCTTGCTCTAGGCAATCGCGTAGACTAGCCACGACCACCCCCTGTCATGCAGGTAAACATATCCGTGGTGCGGGTATCTTCCTCGATTAGATCGTCATACACCTCTGTGGCTTTGCGGGTTTCGGTAATAGTCTTACCATCGGCATCTACCCGCAGCTCCGGTATCTCGATATCGGGATTTTCTTTGAGGATAGCAGCAGCCTGGCGGGCTTCGGCTGCAGCCAGTTCGTCAATCTCAGGATCATCGGGGTGCAGCGCCCGAACGTCATTTATGTATTCCGCTTGGTCCTTTGGTGGTATAATTGTGTCAGAGGTTTCGTCAATGCCAACAGCTCTTTCGCCCCCCTCAGACAATATCGTCGAGCGTCTTTCCTGGGACGGTATGCCCGTCGTTGTGGTCCGTGACCCCGCTGATGGAGGACTCACAGCCTGGTCTAGCTCCTCACCTGGCAAACGCTGGCGAACTGTCGATGTGCTTGACGTTTTTGATGAGGCCCGCAAACTTTCAAACAGCGATTGGAATTCACGATTTGATGCCTGGCTCGCCCCTTCGTAAAGATCGGCCATCTCTTTATTTAGAGAATCAAACGCCTCCTGATCCTTTACAACAAGTTTTCCGTTAGCGTCCTGATGATGTGTTAAGCGCCATTTGTAATAGGCGTCGTGACCACCTTTCTGAAATTTGGCCGACCACATTTCCCGACTGATAATCTGAACCTCTCCGATTAACCCGTCGTTGTATCGAACCAGGACCTTGCGATCCGTATAGCCCTGGTCTAAGTGCAAATGCCACCCTTCATCTAGCGACCGCAGCCGTTTGCCCAGCGCCTGGATAACTGCCTCTGAGGCTGCTGGACTATCGACGATGAATGATGTGCGGGTAACATCTGTGATCTGCCAATATTCCCCGTCGTATTTATCTTTTACCTTCCTCTCGATCTGCGGCGCACCCTTGTAGCGGATGGTATCGCCCGCAGCGTCATAAACAATCTTGCCCTCCAGCTCTCCTCGAGCCGGCGGCCTAACGTGTTCTGCTCCGGTTTCCTTGGCAACCAGTTCACCGATAGACTCGAGCTCATTCTGGTGACGTTTGGCTAGGTGCCCATCTTTACCAATAAGACCAGCCAGCGTTTTAACTTTCCGCTGCTGCTTTGCGCGGAATAATTCCTCCGCTTTACGACGGTCTGATTGGGAGAGTTTGTCGAGCTCGACGGCGCGACCGATTTGCGGTTCTAAATCTTCGGCAGGTACGGTTTCTTGGATTGGGCGTCCATCATCGCGTACTTCAGGCCCAGAGCGATATCGTTCAGTTGGTGACCGTCTAAAGGCTGTGAGAAAATCCCGGGTAACTGCATCAATTCGCTCGCCGTTTTTGAGTCTGCGGGCTGCTTCGTTGAGGGCATCTGAGATCGGCCCCTTGGTGTTTGCGAGGCGCCCGAGGGTTTGGATTGCTTTTTCGTCATCTGATAATCGCTCGATGTTAGATTGTCGTTCTAATACGTTGCCAGCGCCAGTTATTTCTGATTCGCGCTCTACTAGGGTGCGGAAAGTTTTTGTGTCCTTTTTTATCGTATTAAGAGCTTTTTCGAGCACCCGGGCTCGTTCTTTGAATAAAGTTTCGCTGATGGTTCGGCCGCCGAATAAATCCATCGTTTCGGTTGTTTGAAACCCGGCTGCCTTTATTTGTTGAACAATAAGCCGGGCCTGGGCCAATGTGCCGGGTTCAGCCTCTACCAGGGCGCGGATTGCTGCCAACTGTTCGGGGCCGGCTTCAATCAGTTGCCCCACGATTGATGCCATTCCGTACTGCTCGGGCTTGAGCACATTGGCAACATATACAAATGCGTCCTGATCTAATTCCGCTAATGCTTCCGCTGTTCGTACCAGGGCCGACGTTGGTGGCAGATTAGTATCAGCTAACCCACCAACCCCTATTTCCCGCAACACTTTGGCTGCATCGAGTGCTGTACCAGTGCCCTCTGCAATATTCTTTAATGCAGCACGCCGCCGCGCAGCACCTACGGTAACGCCATCAGCTTCACGCAATACAATAGCGTTCATCCTTATATCGTCGTTACCTCCGGCCGCGATTAAACGCTTGGCAAGAGCAAGGCGCTGGTGCCCGTCAACAATGAACCGGGCGCCGTCCGCCTGTTCGTAGATTATTGATATACCGGCCCGCTCTGTGATCCACTCGGGAACACCTTTAAGCTGGTCAGTAACTCCCTCGACATCCCCCCCGGCCTTAAACTGGAACCGCTTGGCATCAACCTGGACGGTTCGCGGGTCCACCTCTACAGTGGGTTCTTTAGCGCCCACCAGAGCCGCATCAGGGTCGGCGTCCATTTCGACATCAGTAATGCGGCCATCAGCCAGATCGTCTTGCGCCTGGTCAATATTGGCGAGGTGCCGCGCCTCCTTATCGACCGTCACAATGGCGAGGTTATTGTCGTAAAGCTGTTGCCCTGACGATATCTCTATAGGGGCGCCGCGTGGTGTCGATTCGATAACATCGGCGAGTTCCTCTAGTGCCTGGGCTTCGGCTTGCGCTTTAGGTGTGTCCGCCTCATCTAGTATTGTTGCAGCGGCTTCACGAAGCTGTTGCACTGCTTGCGCTCGGCTTTTCGCCCCCCGCATAACCCGGTATGCCTGTATTGCGCTGGCGCTGCTTTGAATTATTCCGCGAAAGACCCCCCCACCTACGCCCGCCGCTAACACTGCAGCCGCAACATCGACCATGCTGTACGGGCTATTGATGGATCGCTTCTGTAGATATATCTGCGGTTGCACCCCCACCAACTCAATGCCTGCAATGATGGCTGCCTCGGACGCCGCCGCGCTCGCAATTTTTGCGAGATGGCTTGTGCCGCGTGCGGCGCCACCCCACGGCAACGTCGCCACAATGATCGGGTCAGTCATAACTGCCCCACCTGCGCCAAGTAAAGTCCCCCAGGTTCTATCTGCCGGGCTCGCCTGGGCAGCGATCTTGTGTTGTCTGGCTCGCAGATCTGCCTGTCGTTTCACTACGTCAGCGTGGATGTCTTCATAGGTCTTAAAAGGAACAGGCAAGTCAGGATTCTGTTCGTTAAGTGCTTTAATGCGGTCACTGTTATCTTTGTAAAAATCAATAGCCTGGTTATATTTTTCTGTTTCCGCAACACGGTAAAGATCAGGCGAAGCCGCATCAGCCGCATCAGAGGCGTACTGTAGTGGGTTAAATTCAAAATCGAATTTCTCCAACCTTTCCATTTCTTGAAAAATCAGCGCCTGCTCAAGGCGTGCCACTCCCCCGGTTCGTAATTCCACTTTCTCGACATCCCAGGTTGATCCCTGTACATCCCACAAATTTGTCGGCGCGAGTTCTGGTGTGGAGATACCAAAGCGTCGGGCATCGCTGATTGCCCGGTTAAATCCCGAGTTAAAAATGCCAGGCATTATTAGTTCTTTAGACTTCTAACATCCCAGATTGGAACGTTTTCGCCTTTTCTTTTGTCGCCACCATTACCAGAACCTTTTTTTTCGTCGTCTGACCACCGTTTCTGATATTGAATGTCAAGTTGGGTCCTGGTTCCTTTGTCGTAAACAATACCAGAACCTTTTTCTTCGTCGTCTAACGCATACGTGAGCGGATCATATTTCAATATAAATGGATCACCGTTTGGATTAAGTACAAAATGATTGCTAGTTGTTTCTAATAGATAACCCCGCTCTCCATCATCTTCGACGTATGTCAGTTTAAGTTTGCCCTTATTTAAGTAATCTTCTACAAAATCCTCCACAGTGAAATTTTCAAGGGGATAGATGCCCCCTTGACGTTCAATATCGGCAACGGTGATACCATTTAACCAGGCATCCATATTATCGTCAGTCCAGCCACGCACAGGGACCGGAACCAGATAATCCAAATCGGGTCCGAGTGTGACGCTACCTTGCCACTCGAGCTCGACTATGCCGCCGGTTACATCATTTATTGCTGCCTTCAACCGGGGCCCGTCCAACTCTCCCGAGTGATCGTTCACAATGTGAGATTGATAAGCGTATAACGCTTTAATAGCCCCTGTTAAATGAAGCAGCGCCATGTTTGACACATCACCCATATAAGCGTTGCCGACAACATCCCAAATTGCCTGATCCATACCGACGCGGCTGCCATCAACAGCGAGTCCCTCCGGTTTAGGCATGGTGTGAACGTATGCCTGGCCGAGCAATACTCCCTTTGCCACTTTTGTTGCCCCGTCAGCATGAAGGGCGCCCGCTATTGCTAGATTCTCCACCCCGGCTTTGTCAAACTCAGCAAGCAGATCGCGGGCCGGTTTTGGGTCAAGATTCCCAACAATTACCCCAAATAACTCTAACCTTTCATAAGTATCCGAGGCGGCATATTGCCGGACTAATTCATGCACTTCGCTCGGACTGAACCGATTGATAGCGCCCGGTTCCAACATGTAATGACTCTCTGCCAGGAGTGCCATCGCGTCGCGTTTTTGCATTAACTCGGTAAATTGCTCCGCTGACTCTATAGATGGAATAGTTAATTTCACCTCGGGGAATAGCCCATCCTTTGCAGCCCGTAGTAGACCATTACCGCTTGCAATATCTGATAATGTCTGATTATGTAATGCCTCCTGCGCCTTTAAGAGTTTCACCTGGCCGGCGGTCATCTCGGGATTATTCGCCTGGTCAAATAAATGTTGCGCTCGGTCAGGTAATGGCTTCCGCCGAAATTCAGTAATGCCTATATTAAGGATTACCGCTTCCTCTAATTCTTCAGCCAGCGGGGTGCCCTTTACTAAGGCGCGCAACTCTGTTAAACCGGGTGGTATTTCACCCGCCAGCAGCACTGTCACATCATCTTTAACCCTCGCCTTTAAGCGTTCAAGAAGTGCGCCCGCCCTCGCCTTTTCCTGGGCACGAACACCTGCCTCGATGTTGCGTTGTTTGCCCCGCATCCTCCACATTTCATTTGCGATTTCCTCATGCAACTCTGGTGACATTCGGTGGTCGAATTCTGCCCCCCCCAGCTCTTTACTCAGATCACCCCCCTCGTCTAGTTGGAAGCTCCCCACATCATCCCCCACATCATCTTCAGGTAAGTTTTTGGCAAAATGGTCATAATACAAATCCGCAGTCGTTTGGCCGGTAGGGTTACCATCATCGTCAAATATCGGCCTATCGGTGGCTAGTTCGGCTTCAAATTGTTCAAGTTCTACCTGCCTCCGTGTCCAGTCGCGCAACTCCTGGCGCATTGTCGTCGCGTCATTCTCATCAAAGTATTGCGCTGTGTTTCCCTCGGCGATTAAAATCTCGGCGTCCATAAGATGGTTAAACGCCTGCCCCCAGTTCTTTTTGTCTATTGCATTTTGAATATCAGCACGTTTCCCATCCAAGGCTACGCTAAAGGTTAAAACCTGTTTTTCGCGGTTTTCAGCGAAATCCGTTTTCAGCAATCTAGTGCGTGCGTCGGTTGCGTATTGGCTTATCTTTAGTGCTGCGTGGGCTCGACTTTCCGGGTCGGTTATAGCTTTTAATGTTGCCTCTCGATATGCGTTAGACGAACGGTCAAACGCGGCAACCGAATTTGGGCCAAGTGGTGCCTTTATTTCTAACTCTGCAATTTTTGCCCGAGCATCGAGCGTTATTTGCGATTGATAAGTAAGCCGGGCGCCTTTGTTAAAAGCCTCATCGTAGATCGTGGTGCCCCCACGCAACTCCAGGCGGCCAGTCTGCAGTCCATACTCCAGGCCAGTTTCATAACCAGTTTTCTCGGCCTCTTTTGAAGCGTGCTTGTAGGCCACATCTCCCCATTGGCCCAGCACCCGGGAAAGATCGCTGGCGATCTGTGCCCCAGCCCTTGCCGTTGCCTCGGCCGGTGTCGTTTTCGGCCGATAAATGTGAGGTGGCGGTGGCGGTGCCGCGCTCGGTCGTGGCGGCATCGGTATATTTGGCGGCGGTGGGGTACTAATGCCTTGCCCATAGCCGAACGGGTTACGCGCCTGCGGTGTGCGCGGCTGGAGGTCCGACTGGTATCGTTTCGTGGTTGCCATCTACCCCCCCAAACTACCGTAGCGATATGCCGCATTAGCAAGACCACCAACCGCATTGATATAACCGCTGGTTTGCGCCTGCTTGCCCCCGATGCGGATCGACTCAGCCTCAAGCTGTGAAGACGACAGCAGGGATGACGCACTCATGCGAGTGCCTGCAGCTTCCAATCGTATCGCGTCGGCTTG
>Ga0209128_1002288_pt1 | contig 12487 bp, 9 predicted proteins | sample ETNvirnome_6_100_FD_184072 | JGI IMG/M metagenome (GOLD analysis project Ga0209128, IMG submission 184072) | Marine viral communities from the Pacific Ocean - ETNP_6_100 (SPAdes) (version 2) | ecosystem: Environmental > Aquatic > Marine > Oceanic | place: Pacific Ocean | collected 2013-06-19 | reverse complement strand
TAAGGGCGGTTATGTGTTCATCGTCTCCCCAGATGGCCACGAACACAGCCTCATCATGTTTATATATGGGGTCGAGCCCGACGGCTGTGTCGTCGAGAACCCCTTTGATGGCCCCCCAAAGCGTCGTTGGAACTGATGCGGCGCCGCCGGACGTGTCCACTCCCGGGTCGGACTTCAATTCCAGCCATGTCTTGGTCATCAGCCCGGCCGGGCGGGGGTCGAAGTTGGCCAAAAGAGGGCGCGATATATAGTCTCCGGGATCTGGGTCGTTCCGGAGCAGAGTCCGGTTATTGGTATCCGCCCATATGCCCCCCTCTTCATATAGTTCCGAGATAGTGAGAGCAAGGTAAACATCAGTTCCGGCCGGGTTTTTAAGTACTCTGCGATGGGGCAGGAGGCGTCCACCGCCCGAAAACGACTGGGGATCAAAGGCCCCCCAGGCTTGAAGTAAGTTGGCTCCTATATTAAATGTAGCGGAATCGATCACTCCGCTTCCGTCATCTGGCCACAGTCCAGATTGTGTGGAGTGTGGTCCGTAATTCTCAGAATCGGTCATGATTGCGGTGGATATCTGCGTAATCTCTTCTGGGTTGAGTCCTTCGAATACGTTGACAACTTCTTCCGCGGATTTTGTTGTCGTGCCGCCATGCAGCCCGGTCGAGTTGTTCCGGACGGCATCCTCGTAGCCTGGTGAGTGTTTCACAAACCCCAGATAGTCGTCGTCCGGCTCCTTTTTGCAACCGGGGGGAAGAGCGCCTGGTGCGCTTCGATGGCTGCCGCCGGGAAGCATCGCCAAGCCCGGGCGCCACCACTCGTTTCCTCCTGACTCCTGCTCTGCGCGAGCGGCTCGCTTTAAAAAGCCCTTGCCGGTGCCGGAAGGGTCTCCAGGAGGGTCTCCGGGATCGTCGGCATATTTATTGATTAGCTTAGGATTCTGGAGGATTTTTACCGCAAGTGCTGTAGTGGCAGCGTCAACTACTTTCTTCCAGACTTCTAAGTTAGCTGTCGCTGGATTGGGCTGCGTGACATCCGGATCGGCAGACATCGCTGTATCAGAATCAGCCATCTTGCTATGTTCCTATCGCGTGCAGCACTCGGTCAAGGGGGAGCGGCACAATAATGGTGTCGCCCACTCTCAGGCTGGACTCTGTGGGCGCCTGGTTGTACAAAGCGATGACCCACCAGTAACTGGCGCTGCCGTAGTGCTTAATGGCGAGCTTATAGAATCGGTCTCCGACTCTCCAGATGTGGTTGATGCGGGTGAGGTCCATTCTTTGGCGGACATTGGGCACAAGCATACGGGCGGTCCCATAATGCCGGATATAAGGAACTTGTCGCTCCTCAAAGATCTGAGCATATGACTCGTCTTGGTTCTTGAAGATTACTCTGCCGTCGTATCTACTCATGATCTAGCTACCACCCTCCGCCGCCTAAAACACTACTTAAGTCGTCGTCTAGGAGTCCCCTGCCATCTTCCGGAAGAGTATCCACAGAAGATGCACCGCGAGATCCGTGCTGGATCTCCTCAAGACGGGCTGCAGCATCGAGGAGAGTACGCTGGCGCCGTTCTTCCTCGGCGAGGAATTCCTCGTGCGCCAGCCGGTCATCACCGGTGAGGGCGGCGTCGTCATATTCTTGGTCCAATTCGGCTCTTCGTTCCTCGCTCATCTCCGCCTTAGGAGGAGGAGCAGGAGGAGGCTGATAAATATTTGGAAAGCGAGATGCCACCTCAGTGTTTCCGCCAAAGCTATAGGTTGTGGTTTTAATTATGTTGGGGGCACCATGTCCGCCTTCTTTGGCGGCTGCGATTCCTTCCGCTGACATACCGCCCCAGTCATCTTCTTCGGTGTGTCCGGTGGGCGACCAACCCAGCAAGTGTGTATGAAGTACAGTAAAATTAAAATTCATAGAAATCTTTTTGGGAAAATAATTGCGGATTTCCTTTCTTTCACCTTGTGCCTTCGAGCCGGCGTGAAGTTGTCCCTCCTCCAGGGCATGCTGTGTTATCGCAGGGGACATGAAGCCACCCTCGGCAACCTCGGGAGCATAACTAATCGGTCCGTTGATATATCCCACGAGTTCTTGTCCCTCGTTATTAACACTGGAGATCAGGTTTGTCCACTTTAGTGTGAGAAGCGGGGCTGCCGTCAGCGCATTTTGGGTGGACAGGTCGCCGCTATCATAAACCGGATACATAAATTGTATTAGTTTTTGTATCCTCTTCATGTTCCAGATGGCCATGGTTTTAGAGTCTGCGGGGATATCAAAGCCCAACGTAATATTTCTTTTGGTTCCCTGATAAGTTGCAAGAGGGTCCATTCGTCCGTATACCTGCTCCTCGTTCCACTGTGCGGTGTATGTGTCAGAGAACTGTGTAACAAACCCCTCAAACGAAACCTTTTGCCCAGTGGGAATATGCTTGATATGAATTTTGAAGAAATCACTATTTCTCAATTGATTTGATCGCTGGCTGGCTGCACCTATTAACATATTAATCTAACTCCCTATCCTACTAAGAACGGGGTCATGCCCGCATTGTTAACTATGTGCGAAGCAAATTCTCGACCGTCTTCAACCATTAAATGTACAGGACGTCCTGCGGCTTTCTGGATATCCGATCGAAGTCCTGCTAGTTCGCGAGCAACCAGTTTGCTGGCTGCAATGGAATCTTTCATGTCTGTGGCCGTGGCAACGTAGGTGCCATCAGGAAGGATTGCGCCTTCTTTGCCAAACTCATTCATGTTCACTCGCACTGAGGGACCGTAAGCTTCTGAGGCAAAATAATCTGCGGCATGCACGGATTCGAGGGATATCCCGCCGTCGGACATGCCTTTTGCCTTTCGGGCATCTCTACTTGCTTTCCCGGACGCGGTGGTTTCGGCGATGCCCTCCATTGTGGACTCGACGAAGCTACCCGCCATCGCGCCTCCGCCGAGGGAGAGTCCCGCAACTCCCAGGAGTGCCAAGGCAATCGGCCAACCTACCCCCGGTGCCATTACCGCAATGAGTGCGGCGATGGGGATAAGCATTCCTGCCAAAATGGTGCTCACATATGTCATGGTGTTCGCGAATGCGGATGCTCCTGCTTGTGCTTGGCCCCAGCCTTCAATAAAGCTAGCAAAACCATCAATCATGGGCATAATGGTGCCCTCGATCACAGGACGCATATCGAGCGCCAGGGTACTAAGTGCCGAGGTGATCTTTTCCATCATTGTCTGCATGTCCGCGGCCTTCTCGGCAAGCTCGGCGGCCTCCAGGGCCTGCATTTGCATTTCGGCTGTCGACATCTTCATGAGGCGGCCCGTTTCCTCAACAGACATCCCCAAAGCATCAGCAATCGCCATCTTTTCGAAGCGGTTAAGAGCCTCAAACTGTTGTCCCGATAACTGAAGGGTTGTGCGAATTTGCTCAATTCTTTCGCCCTCACTGGCGTTCAACATATCGATGGAATTAAGGTACGGTCCGCCCAATATGGCATTCAGCTTGCCGACCGCTGTGGCGGCGCCCTCGAAGGTGTCGAACTTCTTGGTAATCGCCATAAGACGGCTAACTTCAATGCCCGTTTTCTTGGACTGAACTGCTAGATCTTTGAAGACATCTATCGCGCTGTCGCCAAACTTAGACAGCTCTCCGAATGAAGCCGCGAAGTCTTTTACCATCTTGCCCGGTGCGACGCCGATGTCTATGGCTGAGCCGGCCAAATCACGCAAGGTGTGTGCTGCTCCTGCAGCGCTCTTACCCAAGGTTCGAGTCATTTGGTCCAGGATCTTAGACTGGTCGCCCGCTGCGACGCCCATTTTCCCTAAAAGATTTGTAGTTTCAACGAGGTTGTTTTGCTCTCCTTTGTTCAGCTCGGTGAAACTGGACATGCTGGAGTACAACTCTGTAAAGGCTTTCCCTTGATCGGCAGCTGTTAGTCCTGCCTTGCGGCTAGCGACGCTAATGGCAGCAATTTGAAGGTTATACTCTTTGCCGGCGCCAGTGGCTTTACGGAAGGAAGAAATTGCCTTATCCTGTCCGAGGATAAAGTCTGTTGTTAGTTTCGCGAATGCCTTGAAGCCGGCTGCTAGCAGGTCAAACGCTTTAAGGATGCCCTGCTTGCCCATGGACTTGCCCATATCCATCATGGCGGTCTTCATGGAGCCGCCCTTAGCAGCACCGGCGTTCAGCTGGTTACCTAGGTCGACCATTTTGTTGGTTAGTCCGCCAGATTTCAAGCCAAGTCCCAAGGCTGATTGACCCACTTTCGCGAGGGCGTCGCTCATGCCCGCTTGGCCGGCTGCAGCCGCAGTTGCCTCTTTCATCTTTTTGCCGGCGTTCTCTACAGCAATATTGTAATCATCCTGAGATATGGTTGCATTCTTAAGATCTCGTGCCAGCTGTATCAGGGCACTAGAATGATCTCGGATGGCTTTGGCTTCTTCGAGCTTGTACTTTTTTGTTATGCCCTGGCTGAGGCTGGAGTATTGCTTCTCAAGCTTCTCTATTACTTCTGTCTGCTTTTCATATGCTTTGGTTTCGCTCTCGATTTCATTAATGAGATCGGTTTGTGGTTCGCCTTCTGCGGCGCGCTCGACGCGAGGTCGCCTTCCGCCGGGTGCAGCCGCGGCTTTCCCTTCCATGACTTCTATAAATATTTTAAACTGTTCGTCAGTCACCTAACCATACCCTAGTGCTCGAAGGGCCAGCGCAGACCGGTCTCGTATTCAAACTTTTTGACAGCGTCTTGAACTTGATAGCGGGAGTTCATTGTTTGAGCATCGTTAAGTCCATGCTTCATAAAAGAATCCATGTATTTTTTCTCCTGCTGCAAAGCAGTGAAGAAGGACATGATTTGTCCTTGATTTCCGGATACCGAGATTTTGGGATATAGTTTGGACGGCGCCTCTGGTCCATAAAGGCTCTGCATCAAAAAATGAACATCAAGAGCAAAGTCACTATAAACATTTTCGTTTAAAGTGCCGCTATCTTTGTGATTTAAGTTCAGATGGATCTTGCGCATGTGACTATACCCTCAATAAATAAATAGTCTGAAACTAGAAAAGACATGGCTATTTGCGAGCCATGGCATTTTGCATTTCTTCGTTTTCTCTCTTGTGTTCTTTAATTAGTCGCTCAACGAACCAACGCCGGAGCATTACAGGTAGATTATATGCCTCAACAAATGACCAACTACCATGATACTGAAGAACAAACAGCTCTTCGTAGACTACTTCTTGGTAGTCATGCCCCAGGCCAAAAAAACTCTGCCGTCAGCGGCATTATGACCTCCCCACCAAAGGTGCACGATTCACAGGTGAACTCGTGAGTAAGATCGACGTCGGGTCTAATGCCTTCGTAGATTGCTCGCAAGAAGCGAGAGTCGCGGACAGGCATCACATCCACAAATTGGGACAGCATGCCAGTATCAGTGACACCAGCAACCGAAACGATCACCGCTTTGAGCAGATCAGTGCTCTTGGTGTCCGGAAGATTAAGTTTCTTCTTCTTTGTGAGCGAATCGTTAAGCTTTTTCTCTGTTCCGGACGTTAAAAGACGTACCTCCACCATGACATTGGTGGTGGGCAACTCAAACATGAATGTGCCGGTGGGCGTCTGCTGAATATCGTCCCCAATATCATCTGCGAAGTGAAGACTCAAGGCTTCAAGATTAAACTCTGCGTCATTATTCTCCCCGCAGGAAGGGCAACTGACGCTTGTTTTATAATCGGGTCCGAAACCCGTAATCCTAGAGGATACAACAAGAGCGTTCTTATCGCCGACAAGAAAGTCATCTATTTTGAGTGTTTTGTCCACCAAAAGAGACTGAAGCATTCGATCCAGTGCCAAACCCTTACGCAAGAGTGCCTCGCTGGTAAGGATATCCTCTTCTTTTGCTGTCATGTGACGCAGCTCAACCGTCTCGACGCCCACTAAGGGGTGGTCTTCGGGATAAAACCTTCCTCGACTAGGAAGTTCAACAAATTCTGTTGGTGTAACAAACGAAAAGATGTCGTGTGTTGCGGCAGCCACTGCGGCCGCGGGGGAGGGCGCCGTTGGCGCCGATGGTTGCATTCTCTGAGAGTTTCTCTTGCGATTACCCATTAATTACCTGCTTTCTTGTACCTCTAGGTCGCTGTTGCGAATGCAACAGCGGGACCAGAAGTATATACAGCATAATCATAGCGCATCTGAACCGTAATATTAAGTAATTCTGTATCTGAGTCGTAACTTAGATCGCCGAAAGTCGCATTTGTAATAAAGGAGTTAATTAACTGCCACTGTCCAACATTGCCGCCTTCGCCGTTAACCTCGGTGATGGTTACAATTCCGAGTGCACTCAGCGCATCATACTTATTAACTGTTCCTGGGGCTTGTCCAGCCAAAACCACATTTTCCTGAATATCCGGCTGCAAGTATCCCATCTGTGCCAAAGCATTGATGAGGAGTGCGTTACCGTCAGGATTAATAGCGTTAACGATTGTAGCTGTCACCTCGTTCCATTCGACAGAGCCGGGGTAATAATATGTGTTACCTAAAAACTTATGGGCAGCTTGTCCCACCGTATAGCCAGGCTTGGTGACCGACTTTGCGAGGTATTTCGCGTAGGCAAAGGCTTCGTCGCCACTACCATCATTCATCCTGGGAAAATCCAAAATAAATCTATGTGCTCTTTTTGGCTCTGATAAAGCGCTTGTCCAGAATGGCATTATTTAAGTACTCCTTATAAGTTCTAAAGTTAAATAGTGCGGGAGATTAAAACCTCCCACTTTATTAATCGTCAAAGCTAGCTCCCGTACGAGTAATGTTGAAATCAATCGCAATGTACTCGATAGCGCGGGTTGGCTTCAAGAAAATCCGGGCATACATGATATTCCTATCAACGAGTTCCGGGGTTGTAGTTGTCTCGTCAAGGACCAACTTAAAGTCTGAGAGTCCGAAGTTAGTCTTGATGTCCGAAAGAATCGGAGTAACCGAGGAAATAAACCTATTCCATGTAGTCTGAACATTGGGATCAAACAACAGGGTGGCTGCAGCCTGCGACACACGCTTCTTCACGAAGATCATCAGGCGGCGAACATTGATGCGGTCCAGGGCCGAAGGTGTAATCTGCAGAGTCTTCTGACCAAAGATCACAATTCCTTCCGCCGGGAACTTGGCAATCGGATTAATGTTTGCCTCATACAGAGTATCGCGGTTCTTGCGCGTCAGCTTGTGAGCAACATCAACAATCGGAATACCTGCGGCTCCCTCGGTGAGTCCACCGCGGTTGAAACCAGCCGGCGCAAACCAGACCTGAGTCTTCTTCTGCGAGCTGGAGAAGGTCCCCAAGGCTGCCACAGAAGGCGGCACCCAGACGGACGAGCCGTTAATGGTGTCGCGTGCACGGAGCCACGGATAGAAGCAGCAACCATAAGAGGTGTTGAGCGCTCTCTGTCGCAGAGACGTAACTGTAGAATTAATATCCGACAAAGTGTTGTTCCGCGAAGAGGTCTTACCCTCAGCGCGAGGTGAATAGCCGCCCTCAAGGTCAACAATGGCGAGAGCGTCTGCACGATCCTCACAAACATTGATCAAGTTGGTGGTTAAGCCAGATTGCTTAAGTCCCGGGATTGCCGCGAGGTTCATTTCCACGACTTCAGGATCAGAAATTGCATCAATCGACTGACGAATGGAATTAAAGGTATAGTTATTGGCGTCGCTAGGTGTGCCGGAAAGGTTGCGGTTAGCAAACGGGTCCAACTCACGAATGTTGACACCATCGAATCCACCGTACATCGGTACAGTGAAGCGATCATAACCAGCATCCAAGACGCCCGAGACGGCGCCATCAAAGTTGGTAAGGGAATTCCCTGCAGCGTGAGAGCCAGAAACCCAGACACCCTGAGATCCGCTAATGTCGTCTAGCGTAAAGTACATGGAGCGCTCGGTAGCACTGGGGTCGGGGCCACCAAACATACCGGACACCATGCCGCCGCGAGGGCGCAGGACATCGATAGTCGAATGGTCGAATACGGTCCCACCTGCTGTACGCGTTGTCTGCAGTCCAAAGTAAGCGTCTGTCTTGTTGCTCAGATTTCCTGCAGAGGCGCTAACGCGGAACTCCGGGGCTGGGTAGAACACCGATGCAGTGAGTGTGGATCCACTGACAATGAACAGGGAGCCTGTTGTGTAGTTTCCTGCAGCGTTCCACTGTCCTGCCTCTGCTAGGGGTCGTGCGTTCAATGCCATGGCTGATCCCGAGAGCCAGTTAGACTGAGTGCAGTTCGGCGGCGCGGGGTCGGCGGGTGCGGTGCTGCCTGTAATATCGGCATCATCATCATACTTGAGGATTCCGCGGAAACCAAAGGGAAGAAGGGTGGCATTATCGCCCACGATTTCTTCGTTAACGGAAACGCGGATATACTTCGAGACATTCGGGTAATCGCCGTATTCAATATAGCGCCGCTCCGTGGAGTCCCAAGTAGTGTATCGATCGCCGACCTTGCGCGCAATGTAATTGAGCGAATCAGGGTTCAAATCAAGACCAGTAAAACTTTCCACTATGCGGACGACATTATCGGAATCGCTTAAAGAGCGAACAATCAGAGAGAATGTTCCGTACGGATTGGTCTCATTAGTGGAAATAGTGATATCCTGGATGGAGACCTTAAGGTTACGGTTCGACCAGTCGCCGGGCTCGCCCAAAGCGACAACTTTGAAGAGAGTGGGCATCTGTTCAGCGGAGTACGCATTAGATACCGTTCCTCGTTCTGACAAATCACAGCCAATAATAAATGGTGTTTCAGCAGCCTGGAGAGGCGCACGATAGTTGTCTCCGAAGCTAAAACCAGTACTCCTGGGATCTATTTCAACGATTGCTGCATAGGTTGATCCGGCTGTCGCTGGGACATTAGCGCGAAGATGGCGATCAAACGTCTCGCCGAGGAAGTAGTTAGACTCCAGTTCCACCAAGTCCGCATTCGAGCGTGCAGGGGTAGTATTAAAGATCTTGCGGATATAACGTGAGCTATCAATATCAAAGTTGAAAGAGGTGGTCAGGGTGCCGGCGCCAACATCGCCGCCGGGGGTGTGCATAAGCATCTTAAACTCATAAGGAGTCCCAGAGTCACACACAACAATATTGGAGCCAGTTGCTTCAATACCGGCAGACCAAGTCTTGGTACCACCTGCAGCGTCGGAATTCGTCGCCAGCGCGCCACTCAGCTGCAGGGTTGTGCTGCTGTCTGTGGTATAAAAGATCGCTGCGAGGGATCCCTCAAGAGAGCCGGAGCCGATCGTCGGGGTGGTCGGTCCAGTATCTTCGGGCTGGAAGACCACAAGTCCCCATGCCTTACCGTCATCGCCACCGTCCCAGCCGGCTTCGCCGGTTCCAACTTCAATGTCGGATGCGGGGGCCTGGCTTCCGAGAAGACGAATATAGGTCAGAGGAGAGCTGTTTCTTAAGTAGGCCTGGGCGGCGTATACACCGTAAGTAGGGGCAGTTTCGTTCCAGGAGCCGCGGCGCCACACATCACCGGCTGCGTTGCCGGGTGAGGGAGTACCGAAGACCTGCACAAACTCCGAAAAGGAATCTACCGTGGTAGGGCGCAAGGCGGGTCCTTTTTCTGCGCGACCTATAACGACCGGTCCAATTCCCGCTGGGGAAGCCGGCATCTGTGAGTTATCGACTTCGTTGACGAAAACTCCGGGTGATACAAATCTGAAATTTTTTACTGACATTCGTTTTTATCTCCTAAACCTGGGATATTCTTATTAAATAGTATTGACTGCGCGCAATAGTATCTAATCTCTATAAAATCCGCCTTTAATATTGTCGGGGATGTCCCCTAAAATTACCTTTTCTCTTGACAGCTTGTACTCAACGGCATTCTCGCGGCGGACTAACTTAGGTTTTTCTTGATTTTCGCCATCGCCGATCAGGTATCCCAATACCTCAATATTTACTGTATTCTCATAATTTCGGCGCGCCATACCCAAGTCTGCCTTATTTGATCCATTTGCAAAATCGCCGCTAATGAATACTTCATAATAATGATTTTCATAATTAATTCTTTTTGGCATCGGACTGTTGCCGGGGACGGTTATGAAAGGGCGCAGCATTTCATTAACCTGTTGTTGGTACTCACTACGAAGTGTTATTTCATAATTTACTGAGATCCACGTGGGAATAGGTATAGTGATGGTCTCATAGACCACCTTCTGTACAGACATGTTCCGTTTATTGGTGTTATTCATCTTGCTCGACACTGATTTGTCGGGGCCATACTTCCTTGCGGCAAGATTGTTTTGGAACTCAGCGGTCTTTTTTTGATTAATTTGTCGTGCGATGGTAACAACACCACCTTTCGCATCGGGCACCGGATATAAATTTGCATATACGGTTCCCTTTTTGTTGGGATTCTTATTAATCGATGCCCGGTTGACCGTGATAAGAGGGAGGACCAACATTTCCTCCTTATCCCTTAGATCCTTATTGTGTTTAATCTGATAGGCGCGCTCAGACGTAACCCACAGAACCGGGACCTTCTTAAATCCCTCGTTTGTGGTAACTGATAAATTAAGTTCATCATCAATGAACCGCAGCATAGCGGCATCAATGGTCTCTAGGGAAGAGACTGAAAATTCAATCTCCTTGAGCTTAGCGGCAACTGCCGGGTCACCAATGTAATCATACTCGTTGGCAGCCTTGTTTTGTATTTGAGCCTGTGAGCGCTTACTTCGAGACATCGTCTATACTCCCTTAGCCTACAAAGATGCCGGCAGGGATGTTTTCCATGACCTTCTTGGTGGAATCCTGCAGTGTAGCATCTTTGGTGGCCATCTCGGCGTATGTAAGCTGGTCGAGAGTAGTCTTAAGTTCCTCACGCAAGGCGTCTTGCTCGGATTTCGCCTGGGATAACAACTCCGAGGCGTTCAGGGTGACACTCTCTCCGGGGATTGGCACAGTTGCGAACTTGCCGCGTACTTGACCTAAAATTTCCTTAGTAAGCGCCAATGCAAACCTCCTAATCCACTGTTTACCGATGGCATTGATGTTTTCATAAGGGATATTTTGAAACGGCAAAGTATTCATATTATTAATGCCTTCAATCCCTGATTTGGGCTGATCCGTCCCCTCTTCCCATGGAGAGAACTGATGGTCGATAGTAAACTCGACCCAAATCTTCCCTACTTCCAGTGAATCTGGTTGTGGATAAATCCTAAGTTTGTTGTTTCTTATCTCATAGGAAAAATGAGAGGTACGGGTCCATAAAGCGTCCTCATACGCCATTGCCTGAAGCTTATTCTGCCAGGTGGGGACAATCTCAAAAGTAGAATCATCGGCGAACTGTCCATAGGTACGCATATTGCCGACTACCGAGAATCCTCCATAATATCCATAAAAACGCCACATAGCTCGGGGCGTTTTATAATACACTTTACGAATCGTAATGCGTTTATCTTCAATTTGTTCAAAATATGGAACCGACGTATCGGTGGCCGATGAGGCAGACAGCAACGCTTGAAGGTCGTAGTCTTGTTGTCTCTCAACTCTAGTAATAGAACCGGAATAGATTGGAAGTGTGCCGCCGAGACCCGTTTCGGTCATGGTTCGCTCTGAAACGCGATGAACAAATCCGTAATCGAAGCGCGGGTAGCGGAGGGCTACATCTGTGCCGGCGAGCGGATCCGTGGCAGCTATCTGTCCGTCCTGATCAAAGGACGCGGTCTGGGCGCCGAGAAGGTCTGAAAGAGAGTTCTTGCTTTGATGAATATTTATAAGATACGAGTACTCTAGAACTGCTTCTTCGTAGGCAGCATAGACGCTCCCTTCAGCCAATTCAATGTCTAGGACATCACCTCCGAGCTTTTTATAGGTGTAAGAAACCTGATCGGCGGCGCCTGACACAAATGGGTCAGACGCAGCATAAATGCCAAAAGGCAGTGTATTGGCTACATTGGCAGGTGATCCTGTCACCGGCAATACATTTGAATTGGTAGTGGAGGCGGGGTTTAAAACTGGTACTGCCATAGTGGTCCCTCTTGTAGTCTAGTACTAAATAGAAAGCCCCGCCTCAAAGAGACGGGGCTTTAACTATTTTGACCTTAAGTCAGGCTATATCTAAACCAGGTCGCGAACGACAACCAGTCCATACATATCCGGACGCACCATCTTCTTGGCATATCGAGTCATCACGCCCTTGCGAGGCACGAAGTCTTCAACACCGAAGATCGTAGGTGTGGTCTGCAGCGGCACATAAGGTGCATACACATAACCACTCTCAAGGAAGCTACTACCACGACGGCCAACTAAGACCAAGTTACGTGGGAAGTAGGGATCGACAATAATGTCGAACTTCTTCGAAAGCGAACCAACCTTAACAGCACCCGCGTCGCCGCGGTCGCTATCAGCAGTCACATTGGCACGGAAGCCAGCGGTGAACTCAAGGATGTTGGCAACTTCAGGTCCGCAGACGACGAAGTTGGCAGCACCACGGAGAGTCTTCCGGTGGATCTGTGCCGA
>Ga0209128_1002284_pt1 | contig 12513 bp, 36 predicted proteins | sample ETNvirnome_6_100_FD_184072 | JGI IMG/M metagenome (GOLD analysis project Ga0209128, IMG submission 184072) | Marine viral communities from the Pacific Ocean - ETNP_6_100 (SPAdes) (version 2) | ecosystem: Environmental > Aquatic > Marine > Oceanic | place: Pacific Ocean | collected 2013-06-19 | reverse complement strand
AGGCAATATCCCAGTCATATTTAGCAAAAGGCGGTTGTTGTAGGCACTGTCACTCCAAGAAGGAGTATGGAACGCTTGATATTGAGACTTGCTTTCAAGGATCCGTAATAACAATGGAGGACTAATGGGCAGACTATATGTTTGCAGTATTTGTAAGCAGGTGATACCTGACAGGCGTTCTTCGGTAGAGATGGATAAGTGCCGCCATTGTTATCAGAAGGAGAAACATGGGGTTCTGGATATAGACAACTGCCATCAGGGTTCAGTAATTCCGATGGAGGACTAATGCGCTGTAACGAATGCAAACAACCTGCAGCCCATTTCTGGGAGTTCATAGAAGGAATAGTATGTGAGGATTGTATTCTGGATGATCCAGACCTGCTTCACATGTATAATTTGTACTTATATGATGAGCAGGGTAATGAAGTTGGTGAACCAGTATCAGCAAACATGGTAATAGACGTAAGGAGAAATAAATGAAAGAAAAAACAAAAACCATAGATGAGCTAATGAAAATGACAGCCAAAGAAGCGTATCACCATCATAATGTGATGGAAGATAACGCAAGACTCGCTTACAGCGTTTACAAGATAAAGAAAGCAATGGAGGAAGAATGATTAAGGAAGTAACGATCAAGTTAGGAGGCACGAAACAGGCCAAGAGGCAGTATGAATCAATCAGGGCAGACGTAGAAGCTACGTTCACGGTCCCACAGGAAAATGCACTTAACTTAGAACATACAATGGAGACATTTCAGTTTGAATTAAGAAGATTAAAGATCATGTTCAAGGATGCGATGATAGCAGCGACACATGAGATTGATGGTGTGCCACCAGCTCCTCCAAAACCTCCCAAGAAGGAAAAGAAGAAGGAAGAGATAAGTTTCCGCAAGAAGAAGGAAGATATAGATGAGGACAAGCTGTTTGAATCACTTAAGGATATAGTAAGACAGGATTATCTTAATATGAAGGAGTCTGATGACGAATCGAGGTAGGGCATGGTGGTGCAGGAGATCTGCACACATGTTTTTTCTTCGGATTGCGAAGTTTGGGCTCATGAAACACCCTATCTCAACATCCCAGGTGGATAAATGGTAAGGAAAGAGGACTTCCACAAGATATGGGAGAAGTTTGACCGTAAATTCCTGAAAGAACTGTGGCAGATGGAGATACGGGAGTTGACAGAGCATCATGTGGAAGTACAGGACAGTTATCATGATCTCCAGTCTGCAGCCAGTAGAGCAGAAAGGTATATGAGTGACATATACAAGATACTTAAGATGAAAAGAATGTTACTGATAGAAGAGGACACGATCAATGGCAAACTGTAAGCATCCTGCACAGACTATACTTACCAAGGACGGAACACAGGGGTGGTATTGTTGCGATTGCGGAAGATTGATCCAGAGTTGAACAAGAAGAAGTTTGTATTGATAAAATGCCCCAAGTGTAGAAAGAGCAGGGGGGGGGAGGCAAAATACCAGTCCTGGAAATGCTTTGGGTGTGGATATAGCATGAACAGGAAGAACACCCGCATCCAGGGGGATCTGAATAGCCCAGAGATGATCGGAGAGGGCAGAGAGATACTGGATAAGAAGAAGGAATACAAATGAGGGTATTGGACCTCTTTGCAGGACTCAAAGGGTGGTCATCAGCGTTTGATCACGATGTAAGAACATTGGACATAGAACCCAAGTTTGATTGTGACATCACCCTGGACATCCTGGATTTTGAACCAGATATACACTTACAAGATTGGAAACCAGACCTAATATTAGCATCACCACCATGTAATGCATTCAGTGTAGCAAGTATAGGACATCATTGGAAAGGAGGGGTAGGAGCGTACATTCCTAAATCAGACTTTGCAGTTCTAAGCAAGGAGATAGTCAAAAGGACATTGGCCGTGATAGAGGAGCTGGATCCGATGTTTTGGATCTTAGAGAATCCAGTGGGTGTTCTCAGGAAGATGCCATTCATGAAAGGAATAGAGAGAAGGACAGTAACGTACTGTCAGTATGGGGAGAACAGGATGAAGCCCACAGATCTATGGGGTGGCTTTCCTCCAAGCCTGAAGTTAAGGCCAAGGTGCAAGAATGGAGACCCTTGCCATGAGGCAGCCCCCCGTGGTTCAAAAACAGGAACCCAGGGCCTGAAGAACGCAGCGATCAGGGCAATAGTACCTTATCAGTTATCATTCGATGTTAAAGAAGCCGCAGAGAAGGACCATTCGGCAGGTAAGCGTCACATAAAACATCCCACGTTGTTAGACTACCCCACTAAGGGTTAAAAGAAATAGACCTGAAGGGGGGGGCCCTACCCTTCCATGATCCCAGAAAGGCAAGGCACTAAGGGTTAAAGGAAAAAAAGGCGATGGCCTTGCCCGTTATGGAGGGGCTTTAATCACATTCAAATCTAAACTTGGTAGCCACAGATCATCAAATATCCCAAAAAACCGAGGGGTAAAGGGTTAAAAGAAAAAAAGCCTATCGGCAGTTTCCACCGATCTTAAAAGTAATTCAATAGCCTATGGATTATTAACCTCAGATCCGAACTAATCAACCTCAACCTGGTTGTCACATAATTCAGATTCATATTCAAAATAACAATCTTCACATACTTCTATATTTCGGTCTTTTAATTTGAACGTCAATAAGAAGCAGTCACTAAAATCAAATTCACAATAATGGCACATATTCATTTACAAACCCCACATAATTTTTTAATTAAATTACTTAATTCTTTACCTGTTTTTGCTTTATTCATTTTAAAACAAATACTTAAACATTGTTTACAAATCATTTAATCAACCTCACTGATTAGACCACCAACTAGCGAACTGATATTCTTAACAATCACAATCTCATTAATTGATAGTAAAGTAGCAGTACCAGACTTTTTGAATCGAACAGTCGGATAACCGTCATGACTGATATATTCAACTATTCCCATATCACCTTTTTCAGCGTGAATCCAGTTTTCACCCTTTTTCATAAATCCATGTTCACTTAATGGATTATCAGCAATAACCAAATCCCCAACAACCAGATCGTGATTCATATAATCAGGAATTGAGACATTACTGAAATTATTTACAATCATCCAATCGACATCATGACCATATTCACTATCCATATAATCATGAACGTCAACGTCCGATTTACCCTTATACATAGTTGGCAATCGGATAACCTCAAGAGTACCGTGATTTAAGATACCTATGAAAACAGGTAATTCAACTTTAACCATGCAATCATCACAAACACCGACATGATTATCAGATATACATTTATGGGATTTATTCATTTAATCAACCTCACAATCATCTATACAAGTCCACCTTTTATCATAAGCTAACATGGACGGACCTTCATTATCTATAACATAATCTTCACTTACAAAACCCATAACAATTAATTCATAGGCATCATCAATAGACCTTTTACAGTTATCACACAGATCGGGATAATCTTTACCAGTCAAATATTTCATTTTATAACCCCTTTAGCTATTAGTTGGTCTGCCATTCTACCAAACCAACCTTGTAGTTTCCAAGCAAGTTTTGTATCAACCAGATATTGCCATGCTTCTATTACTTGCGTTTCCGATTCAGCTTCTATAAACCCTTCAGCTAAACCAACCGCATCATAATCATTCATTTCAGATTGGTTAAGGTTCTGTACACCTTTTTTATTTGAGCTCACAATTTAGGACAGTAAACAGTCTATATATACATACTGTTCACTTAAAAATACACATACCCCCCCCTATATCGTACTCAGTATCCAAAAAGATTAATATTCACATATAAAGAAACCTAGCAACAATACCCCCCCCCTCTATTTTTTATCAATACATAGAAAACCAGATTAGTAAACCTGGTAGCATTGATTATCATAATAATCAATCACCTATTCAGGTTAAGGGTTAAAGGTCGATATGGTGATAATGGCACTTTTTTATTGTAGCTTAGGACCAAAAGCCCCAAGCTAAGGGTTAAAAGAAAAAGGGGCTAAGGTTTTGGTTTTGGGTACGGATCCCGATTAGGTTGGGGTACGGATCCCGACCAACATTTATTAAAATTAGAGTTGTGAAAAACTGAAAAGTCCCTAAGTTACGTTCATATTTTGAAAGTACGATAGGATTTTTATATAAAGGATTTTCACAAAATCGGTTTAACGTCAAAAAACAAAAGGTCATTTTTTGAGACCTGGGTGATTCAATCAAAAAAGCTGCAGGTTGATATTGGTTAATCTGATCGCGGTCATATAATTGGAATTTTGAGACTTGGCGACCTGGCGACCTTCTTTTAAATTCTGACGATTCCCATTTTTTTATAGGATTCTCAAAAAAAACCATAGGCTTAGATGGCCATAGATACCCAAAACTAAAGTTTATGATACTATAGGAACCCCTAAAATTTAAATATATTGGAATTTTGGATTTATTCATATTTCGATTTTAATAATTTCATTAAATTTAGTTGTCTAAAATCTCGAGAAGTCCCTAAGTTATAGCTCTAAAAAGCAAAAACAAACACATTTACATATAAAGGATTTTGGTAAAAGAGAATTAAGGTCTAACTTTTAACCCATAATTCAGACCCTTTTTTTTATGGAATTCTAAAAATTCTTTAATCTCTGTATTGGTCATTTTTAGCGACCTTGAAAAACTCATTAATTACCATATAAATAAGGGAATTCCGATTTATTGCAGATCGGACAATAACCTATACTTTTTTCATAAACGGTATTACAAACTTCACATTTTAAACACTTCATTTAATCAACTTCCCACAATTACCTATAACACACTTAACATTAAAACACTGTAGACAATCTGAACATATTATTTTGCCACATTTATGACAAGGTATAGGTTTATGATATTCACCCGTAAACCATGAATATTTATTCATTTAACAACCTCGTCCCATTGCTTGCCATATTCCTTAGATTTTTTAAAACAACCTTTGCATAAATGAATTTCTATATTTCCGTTTCGGGTTTCCTCATAGCAGTAATAATCGAATTGTGATTCGTGGCAATAATCACATAGGCCCATTTATTCAACCTCCCAACCTTTAAAGAAAGCTTCATTCGTTAAAAGTTCTATATCTTCTAAGTATTGTTTAAGCCACTGTACCCAATCTAAAGAAGTTATTATTTTACTTGCGCCATCGTACCAATCTAAAAACCAAAACTCAACGGTACCGTTTTGATAAAATCGCAATTCTTCGGACGGTCCACCATAGCTTATTTGATACCTTAGATATGGTTCGTTTTGGTCTTTAAAAGTTCCAACACTTACCATATCAACACACAAACCATAATTAAAAAATTCTTCTTGAGTCTCTTCATTATCACTATTCATAAACCGTGTGAAATCTTCACCCCTTGAAATAATAGCTTCTGTTATTCTGTCTGCGCAAGTTTCTTTATTCATGCTTTCACCTCAATAAATAAAAATCCTGAATGGTTGCCTTCTTCATCACATGAGACCGATATTTTCAGAGTTTCTTTTTTAGGATGTTTTAATATGAATGTTGGCCATTCGTCAACTTCGTCCTTATCAAGTACAAATTCAGCTATAGTATAATCTTTAAGCTGTTTGTAATAATCCCTAAAAAACTTATTCATGCTTTCACCATCTTTAAAACCATTTTAGCAATTGCGTTAATACTGGTTGGTGGTGCTGATCGGGTTCCCCTTCCTTCAAGATAAACGACACCATAAACGACAATTGCGTTATTAAAATCCAACTGTCTTAATAGCCTTTGCATTATTGCGTTTTGGCTTTCATTGCTTGTATCACTGTTTGACAGTTCACTTAAAAAATCAATAAGAGGAACTAAGTTATTATCAGTCATTCTAAAACCATCCATTAAGACTAACGCTTATTCGTGCGTTCTTTTCGTGTCTGTCTTTTCTAAGTTTCCTAATTAAAGATTCAATACTCAACGGTTCGGATTGGTTAAGGTTCCGTACACCTTTTACGTTCAAGCTCACGTTCACCTATAGACTATAGTATATATACACTTTCTATAGCAATAATACTTTATATTTTAATTCGGATCTGAACCAAAACCCTCGATAGTTTAATGCAGATCTCAAATAAAACCAATTTGTCTTATAGGTGTTTGGGGCTTTATCCGATCTGGGTTTTCTCCTACGTGGGCAATTAGGGTTTTAGGTCAAACAACCAGGAGGGGGGTTTGGTGTTTAGGGGGTGGCCCCTTTGTGGTGACTCCCTTAGTCTATAAATTGTAGGAGTTTTGGTTACGGAGATCTATTTTTTTTTGGAACGGAGAAGGCTACGGGAAGTGTATATATACAGGAAGCTGATACAGGATCATGCCTTGGGCCAAGAACAAGACGAAACCGAAATCTTATTTGATCACACCAGGTCGTGATGATACCAGAAATGAGCTTTGGGATGAGTTGAACGAGCTTTGTAAGAAGAACGAGAGCACCTATGCTGATGAGATCTGGGACGCAATATGGATGCATGTAGAGAGATCGAGGAGGAGTTAATGGCTAATGTCAAGTTGAACAGGAAGTACAGCCTTGGTGATAGGCAGAAGGCATTTAGCTTATATCTGAAAGGGATGGATCACAGTAGTGTAGCTAAGGAGATGAACAAGGCAGGATCCTTTGAACCACCTATGGCGGTATCGACAGTAAGACGTTGGGTGAAGAAATACGGTTGGGAAGAGGAGAGGAGCGACCTTGAGCGTGAGGTGATGACGGAGACTTTGGCAGATGCGAAGGTAGACATGAAGGACATGATTGGAGAGGTAGAGGAGGTGCGCCAGGAGTTTTTGGATCGTATGCGCAACAAGAGTGGCGCAGACATTCGAGGCCATGAGTTTGCTACACTGACGAAGATGCAGGAGCAATGGGCAGAGAACGAGAAGGAGAAGGAGCACTTGATAGATCATGTAACGGACTGTATCAAGAGGGCGCTCGATGACACTATAGAGGACAATACACAGAGGCAGAATTTTTTGTTGCGCTACATCAAATTGTTAAGGGGGCAGGAATGATTACCAAAGAGCACTTTAGAGCGTTTGAAAAACTGCGAAAGAGCGGAAGATACAATATGCTTACGGAGTATGAGTTGGTGCTTGTGGAGCTGGCGATAAGCAAGGGAGAGTATGCACACATACTGGACAATTATTTGGAGTTGAGGGAGGAGTATGAGTACAGTTGATGAGGCACAGAATTACGGTAAGAAGTATGGAAGGACCTGGACGAATGAGGATCTGAAATCTAATGTACGGAAGGTGGAAGTTTTGAATTTTGCGAAGCGCAAGAAGGCAGGGCTGGAGGATGATATACACGATAAAGATTGGGGGCCGAATACAGATGATTCATTGAAGGATTATTTGACGGGTTATTATGCAGCATTGGATGATCTTCACAAGTGGGTAATGGGTAGGTATGAGGAGGATGATGAGTAGTTATGAGGTTGTGGAATGTGATCGGTGTCAGCGCAAGTTGGCTCCTGGAGAGCAGGGCTACCACTATTGTAAGACAGTTGGATTTTGTATGTGGTGTGCTAAATGAGTGATGAGGTCTGGACGTTGATAGAGTGCGAGATTTGTTCCAAGGTAGCTTCATGGAAGCGGGAAGAGGGCATCTTCTGTGACATGTGCAAGGAGGACTGGCCTGATGAGTGAGGATATTCCTGAGTATATTCCTACCCATGACAGGGATTTAGATTTATGGATAGTTCAGTTGGATGGTTTGATAAAGCATGCATTGAGGATACGGGATGAGAATGTGATGAAGTACAAGAAGAACGTGAAGAAGGCGTTTGAGATGGGATTGAATATGCAGGTATTATTAATGAAGGCAATGTTGAATGACATGATAAAGGAGAAGGGCATGTTGGAGGAGAAGAGTGAGTGAACTATGGAAATGCTGGTATTGTAGAACGGAGTTGATACATGGAGCAGATGTGGATGTGGAATACGCTGATGGGCCAGCGATTGAGAGCAATCTGAGTTGTCCCGATTGCGGTTGCCTGGTTCTCGTTTACAAAACACTTGATGCAACGGAGCAGCATGAGTGATTTTGTATGGAGTATATTGGTTTCGATTGGTATAGTTATTGTAGCTATGGGGATCGTGGCCTGGATGACGATAAGGAGGATCCGTGAAGAAGAAACACGCCGCCAGTGAGGAGTCCAATCTGACGATGTGTGGGTATGCGTGTACAGACGCAGAGTACAAAAGAATGCGTGGCCGCCCTGCGGTCTATGTTAATTGTAAGCGTTGCATAGAGGTGCAAGATGGGTGATGGCCGATTTTTCTACAAGTGCAACATGTGTGGGGGCAACATGGGGATGAGGCAGTTATGCAAGGAGCACAGGATGGTACACGGTCATGGTATGGTACACTTGGAGAAGATTTACAGAGAGGACAGCAAGGCATGGTGGCTGTGCAATGCGTGTGCGGAGAAGGAACAATGAAGGAAGATGACGAGATGATAGAAAACAACCAGTGTCCCTGTTGCAGTAAGCAGTTGACGGAGGGATGTTGTATAGAATGTGGAGAGGTTTATGAATGATAGAATGTGATGGATGTGGGCGCACCTCCAGAGGGAAGCCCCCTCAGTGGGCATTGGATCAGGATATGGTTTGGATATGTGGGGGTTGTGATGAAGTGGAGGTTTGATTGTTATGTATGTGGACATCGTTATGAGTTGGAGCACAGGAGCATACACAAGGATGCGTTTCGGGGGGCCAAGAAGGAGGGCCGTCCTGTATTGACCTGTGTAAGTTGTCAGGATGATGATTGTGAGACGGAGATCGTAGGAGACATGGTTGGTAGTCGTGGATAAGGTGATGCATTTGTATCATTTAGATACACAGTGGACTAAATGTGGGAGATACGTGACCACAGAGGAAGGCAGTCAGGACATTTACGCAACGGACACTGAAGAGGAGATGACATGCAAGTCATGTCGGAGAGTTTTGTACAAGCTGGTATGCAGGTAGTTGTGGATGAATTACGTTATGGAAGTCTGTTCAGTGGCATTGGCGGGATTGATCTGGGGATGGATATGGCGGGATTCGAGTGTGCGTGGCAGGTTGAGGTAGATGAGCACTGTCGAAGGATCCTCGAAAGGCACTGGCCTGGAGTCCCAAAGTACAAAGACATCTACGATGTCAAAGGATCAGAGCTTGAGCCAGTTGACATTCTCTGCGGTGGATTCCCCTGTCAGCCAGTCTCCCTTGCAGGAGAACGTGCTGGAGTTGATGATGAGAGATGGCTCTGGGACGAGTTCTACAGACTTATTTGCGAAGTTAGACCCAGATGGATCGTGGCTGAGAACGTCCCAGGGCTGTTATCAGCAAACTCTGGAGGGGCATTTGCTGGAGTACTCAGGGACTTGGCCGAGGGCGGGTACGATGCTGTCTGGGATGTGTTTCCTGCGGGTGGACCAGGTGGCGTTGGTGCGCCACACCAGAGGCAACGGATCTTCATCATCGGCAAGATGGCCGACACCGACAGCAATGGGGGGAGGACAGGGAGTAGCCCCGTCCCACAAGGACGGGAGGCATGGATGGAACACGGGGGCGGCAGTACAGGACAGCTTATCGGACGAACCGACTCGGCTGTGGCCGACACCGACACGAAGCGATTACAAAGGTTGGTCAAAGGGCCACAAGAGGGCGCACGACAGAACGAACAGGTTGGATTTTGCGATAGAACCTCAAGGTGGAAAGGGTGGGACGTTGAACCCGATGTGGGTCGAGTGGCTGATGGGGTTCCCGATAGGGTGGACAGACTTAGATCACTTGGAAACGCAGTCGTCCCACAGGTCGCATACAGAGTAGCGAGGATGATAAGTGAATATACAACAAAAGAGAAATGAAGTTAGTAGACTTTTGAGGATGTCGAACCGACACAGGAACGTATTGCGATGGAGTCCTAATGAGACGGTTGAGCACGTAAGCATGAAGTTCGAGATCTGCATGAAATTAAAAAAATGGGGTCATGAGTTCTATACCGAGGCGATCTTCGATGACAGTGGATTAAGGGCTGATGTGATTGATGCAGATACAGGTGTTGTTTACGAGGTGTATCAGACGGAGGGAATAAAGAGCCTGAAGAAGAAGGCCCAGTTCTATCCGTTGGAGGTAAGGTTTGTGGATGCGAACCAGCAGTTCGAGGAGAAGATGCTGCTATGACCTTCCGAATAATCAAGGATGACAAGGTGATCATGGAGAGCTCCGATATGTACAAGATAGCAGATCGGTTGTATTTCGATGATGCCAAGGTTAAGATGCTGGAGATAAGAACGAACCAGGAGGAGTATGACAAGGCCCAAGCAGATAAAGTTTAGAACCATCCTTATGGATCCCCCTTGGTATGAATCGCCTTTCAACAACGTCCACACTTACGGAGGAGGCAAGGTCAAGAGAGGAGTGGACAAACATTATCCTCTGATCAAACATTCGGACATGCTTCCTACCATCACTAATGCGATCAACGGTAAGGGATCTATCCACGATGATGCACATTGTTACATCTGGGTAACTAACAATTTCCTCAAGGACGGTTTGGAGCTGATGGAACAACTTGGTTTTAGATATATTACCAACATAACCTGGGTCAAGGATAGGTTCGGTCTGGGGCAGTACTTCAGGAGTCAGCACGAATTGATGTTGTTCGGGGTCAGAGGAAAGTTTTATAGAAATGGGACACCCGAATGTAGTACCGTGATCCAAGCCAAGAGAACAAAGCATAGCCGCAAGCCCGTTGAAGCCTACAAACAGATAGAGAGCATCAGCTCTGGACCTTACCTGGAACTGTTTGCCCGTAATCTGCGGGAAGGCTGGATCTCATGGGGCAATGAGGTCGATGAGGACAATAATGGAATAGAACAAACGAGGCTGAATGTTTGAGGTCGAGGATCAGGACATCACAAGGCTGGTTTCCAATGCCCTTGATCTTGCTGCCGAGAAGCCGCTTTCTTTAGGAGAGTTCGCAGAATCTATTTTAGAAAGCTACATGGCAGAAGAACCTACGGACTTCGTTCCGTTGGGTGACATGCACAGGGAATGGGAGGAGCTGTTCAACAAGGGAACCCATACTGCCATCATGTGTGCAAGAGGCCACTTGAAAACAAGCTGGAGTTTGGCTGTACTGGCCTATCACATGGCTACGTTCAGGAATTTCAGGGCGTTGTATATCTCTGCTACACTGGAACAGGCATGGGATAAGTTAGAACAGTTCGAGGAATTGTGCAAGAGATCATGGAGGCTTGAAGGATACGTCAAGTCCATAGAGGATCGGAAATCAGTATGGCGCAAGGGAGCCAAGTACTTCAACAATGGATCCAGAGTCCATGCCGCAAGTATCGGCAAGGCACTGGAAGGGCCGCACGTTCACATGATAATCCTGGACGATGTTCTTCAGGAGTTTCCAAACCTAACGGACGAGAAGGTAATACATTACATTCGTAGGGTTGTGATGCCGATGCGACTTCCTGATGCTAAGTTGTTATTGATAGGAACTCAGAAGAGAGTAGGAGATGTGACGGACTGGGTAAGTGCCAACAAGAAATGGGATTCGATAAGACATCCTGCATTGCTCAATGACGATACCCCACGCTGGCCTGAGTATTGGTCGCTTGATCGGTTGATGGAGGAAAAAGAAACAATGGGAAGTAGAGCTTTCGAGTCTGAGTATATGCTGAATCCTCTGGATCCCGAAAGTGCAGTAATTCCCTATGAGATACTCAACAAGGCACTGGACAAGGGACTTGAGATGGGGATCGCTCCTGCTGATGATGAGTGGGACACTTACATGGGTGTTGATCTTGCAGTAGGTATGGATAGCAGGAATGACGAGACCGCCTATGTGATTATTGGCTTTCACAAGCCTACGGAAGAGCGCAGGGTACTGTATGCCTGGTCGGGTAAGATCTACGCCAAAGGACAGGGCTGGTTAGAAGCCCAAGTGGTCAGTTTGAAGGAGTTGGCAAACAGGTTCAATCCTACTAAGATCATGGTAGAGTCAAATGGTTATCAGAGGCTTGTAGTTCATGCGGCTGCAGATTTGGCAGGGCTTCCAGTGGTGGGACACAATACAGGAAGAGAGAAGCACAAGCACGATGTGGGGATCCCATTGATTGCGCTCAAGATGGAGCAGGAGAAGTACAGCATCCCTTGGGGGAAAGAGTCGAATGAACATAGCCGTCCTGGAACTCGTAAACTGGTGGATGGATTGAGCAGACTTATCTATGGAAAGAACGGAAGGCTGGAGGGTCACACTCCAGATACGGTGATGGCACTGTGGATGTGTGAACTGGCGATCCATGAGGATCACAAGCGAAAACTTAACTATACAAAGTGGGATTATTTTCAATAAGGTATAGATAGATATAAATATAGTCTTATATACTATGTTCCCCAGATGAGAGGACACACTCTTGAATTATTCCTGGGCGTTAGCTTTATTCATACACCATTAATCTGTCCTCTCGTCACTCTGGAGATC
>Ga0209128_1002282_pt1 | contig 12520 bp, 23 predicted proteins | sample ETNvirnome_6_100_FD_184072 | JGI IMG/M metagenome (GOLD analysis project Ga0209128, IMG submission 184072) | Marine viral communities from the Pacific Ocean - ETNP_6_100 (SPAdes) (version 2) | ecosystem: Environmental > Aquatic > Marine > Oceanic | place: Pacific Ocean | collected 2013-06-19 | reverse complement strand
ATATAAGGTTGTGAGCCATGAGGATATCTTGGCTGTTATTGAATGGATAACATAATTAATAGAAAAACATGAACATCAAAGAAAGCGTTAGGGCCTTCCTCATACTTACATTGTTTATCGTATGTCTGGCAGCAATATTTCTGGGTCCGCTTGTTATCAAGTTATTGCTCGCAAAATGGATAATCTTTTAAAGCATAAATACTGGGCTATCTACATGATTATTATGTGGCTTGCTTCATGGATCTAAAGAAAACACTATGAGCGAAGATTTCCCCAGCCTTAGTGCTGCGTTTAAAAAGATAGACCAGGTTAAGCTTGAAAGAAGCCTTGCGAAACTTCGTGCCCTTGAGGAAGAGTATGAAAAGAAGAAGCGTGAAGAGTTTAATGCGTACGACGCTGTAAAGGATGTACATGATTATATTGATAATCTGGAAAAGAGAATTGAGGAATTAGAATGGAAAATTGAACAATAGAAAGAAAACCTTTTGGATATACTACGACCCTGAACGAAAGAAGCCATGGAGATACGAGCATGGCACGATTAAAGACGCTAAAGTTATCCACGCATCTACAAGAAAAGAATTAGAAAGATTAATTAGAAAGATATGAGCGAAGAAGAAGTTACTAACGTAAATTATACTGTCCGAACCGAACCTCTTTATCGATGGGAGTGTAGGGTGCTTGGTACATCACTAGTTATCCAGCGAGAAAAAGCACCGAATATTTTTCACAGAACTATGCAACGACTTATGTTTGGTTTTAAGTGGAGGAGAATTAATAGAAATTAATCAGAAAAAACTTATGAAGAAAGAAAACACATGAAACAAGAGGTAATTAAAACAATGAACCTCGTAATCATCGCACTCATCATTCTTGTTATAGGTTTATATCTTTTTATAACGTCATGACTCGAAACCAAAAGATAGTAGCGTACAGTATTATCACGTTTATTATCTTCCTTTTGGTCATGATGGCCGTGGTATAATCTGACTAGGTGGGTTTTCATGTCTCACCTTTTGGTTGCCGAACCCCTGCGTTATCGTGGGGGTTTAGCTTTTTAACCGTCCGATATTTTCGTACACCTCAACCAGTGACAATTTGTCACACCTTAAAACGCACTAAAACACTAGTGCGCCTGTGGATAACTTGCTACACTGTGGATAACTAAGTACTCACCCTTTACACCAAGTAAAGGGGCCCAATCCCAAAACAGTGCTTACACCTTCTACCCAATCGTCATCGGGGAAGGTGTTCTTTTATTGGATAATAAGCGGCATCAATAAATACTTAGACAGGTTTTAAAAACTATGCTATACTTTGAGTGTGTAAAACTATACGTAAAAGAAACTATTTAGTAGGAGTGGGTTCGGACTACCGCAAGGTCTTCCAAAGCCACACGTATAGTGCTTACACAAGCCCATTCCTATTAGATAGTTTTTTTATTGGGCAAAGCACAATACACCAGCGTCTAAGGGATGGCTGGAAGTACATTATAGAATTGAGAGGTGGCGGAATAGGTAGACGCCAACCTATGGGAAAATGCCCATGAGTAAAAACATGGTGAATGCAAACCTAGCACGCGCTAGTGGGTAAGGGGAGATATCGCCCCATGCAAGGTGACTATTCAGGTAACAAGACCGCAAGCAAGCTAGACGGATGGCGTTAGTGAACCGCGCGAGACGCAACTCGCACCTGACAAATCCTTGCCCTCTCACCTCTGTAATGTACGTAAAACATCTCTTCCACCGAAAGCTTTGAGGTTTAAAGCTCTTGGTTCGGGGATTGAAGGGCTGTTCTTGAGCCTAGACTTAAGAACTTGGCGGCTCATTCAATCTCCATTCCAGGAGCATGTTGACTCAAAGTATAAGGAATCGTTCTAGGAGCTAGACACATACACAGACCCGCGCTGTCCAACCCCCTGACAACGGGCCACCTCAACCTTCTTTAGAGAAGTACATGTATATCTAGCCACGAAGAACCGACATCCATGGCGGGAGCATGGGAACTAAGGTTCACTGTATTGGAACAGAAGACTGAAAAAGCTACCTTGCTGTTGTTGAGGGAGTAGTGGGGGTAATGGTTAATAGTTAACTTAAAAGAAATGAAGAAAGAAACACTTGAAGTACTACAGGATTACCGAAAAGAGTTTGAAACATATGCTTGCCAAACACAGGACATGAACTCTAACTCTTTGTCAGACTTTATGGGGTGGCTTACAAAACACCTTGAAGAACCTGGAACGGTGTACTCAGAAGTCCCATCACCACTCAACCCACTTATCAAGGATTCAGACTTTGCAAAGTATTAAACAAAAGAATGATCCTCATAAACAAAAAGGACGGAAGCCAGACCGTCATGAGCCGAGACCGTTGGCTGAAAGGTAAAAACCTCTTCAACCAGGGCGACCCCGAAACTGTAGCCTGGTTCGACGAAATAGTATCTGTGCAGGGGGAACATCGAAAAGACGAGGCAAACGTCTCACAGGGGCAAATAGAGGGCAATAAGGATACGTGGAAGTCCAGGTATAATGCCATAATGAAGGAATCTACAGACCCCAGGGAAACATTTCAAAAGTTAAGAGCATTAAAATAGAGATATGCAAGAAAAGTATAAGACATTTTTCGTGACTACGGATAGTAAATCTCCTCATGTGGTTCACTATACTATTGGAGATTATGGTGCAGTATATGGCTCACTTTACCCGATTGAGACGACTACGGAGGATGAGTTTGTAGGGTATATCAGTAATACTTCTTGTGATTCTGTCGAAGAGTTCAAAGAGGAAAAGGTTAAATGTCTTTTTGACTTCTCTTTTCAGAGTCGCGGTATATGGGAGGGGAGAATATATATGAAGAGTGATGAGTATTGGATGGAAGATTTAAAGGAAATGGGTGAGATGTGGGATGCAATGTATCCACGACTCAAGGAGATTGTTATGGAAAGTGTTGGTGATGATTTTATAGATTGGGACAAAGAGTAATATCGAGATCATGTCAGGTGAAGGAACAGCGAAAGAGAAGTTTGATAAAATAAAAGAGATTTTATGAACAACGAAGAACTCAAAAAAGAGCTGATGATGGCAAACGCAGAGATCAGCAGAAAAGATAAAGAGTTGTACAAGTACAAAGAGCTGTATAAAAGCACAGCATTTGAGGTGTACTTATACATCGCTATGCTTGGTGTCGTTATCATTATTCTCATATTGAAATAGAGAAGCCCCCTATGTGGAGGCTCTCAAAAATGGAAAGTGTTTCAGCAATTCTTTCTCTTCAATAACAGTACGCAGTCGTTTATCTATCTCTATCTTTTTGTATTGTATGCGAGGCTGAACAGGGGCCATGCGGTTGCGCAAGTACTGTTCAGTGACTTCTAAGAGTTCAGCAGCTTCTTTGATTGTGTAATGTTTCATGGTGTTTTATTTAGTGTTTTGGTTGTTTTCTTAGATCGGCAATCTCTTCTGAAAGCATCAAATTTTCAAGCATTAAATTATACCTATCTCTACAAAAACATCTTCTATTGAGCAATGTTTTTTCGCATCTCAGCATGTGTCCATTTACAGTATATATCTTCTGTGTATGTTTTTCTCTTCCATTATGGGCTGATTCTTTTTTCATAGTGTTTTTTTATATACAACGTTTACACCTTCAAAAATACTTACACTAGAGTCTCGTAATCGCTCTTTGTGGCTATAACTCCAAATCAATTTTAAGTCTTCAATGTCAATAATCGCCCTTTTTATAAACTTTTTTAATTGTCTACCATCAATTTCGAAAAAGCCTATACTGTTTTTGTTGTCTTCAACTGCTAATTTCATAGTATTTTAGTTAGTTTTATGCTAAGATAAGGGTAATTATAGTTTATTGCCACTCCTATCAACAAGTTGGACCCCTTGAAAAATGCCGTACTTTTTGGAGAGTTCAAATATTACTTTTGCTTGCCCTTTATTTAATTCCAAATAGACAGGGTGCTTAAACATTTTATAGTTATTGCTAAAATTGATCTTATATGAGCCTGCCTTGTATTTTGTTGTCATGTGTTTTATTTAATGGTTTACTAATGAAGCTGTGAGCCAAAGAGGATTGAAACGACAAGGGCGGAAAGAATCAATCCAGTAAGGAGGTAGACGAGAGCGTAGTTTGGCATAATATTTAATGATTCGGGTTTATTGATATTGGCGACCCTTCGTAGGGCCTTATGCGCCCAAACATAGGATGCCTCATGGTCTTTTTGTGTGTTCTAAATGTATCGTCTAGCTCTTTGTTTGATGGTGTACTTGTTATGTTGTTGTGAAAACCATCTAAATGTTCCCATTCCTGCCCTATCTCAACAAAGGTTACTGTTTTTGCTGTCTCTTTTATGATTTTAAAGAAGGCTACATAAGTTGCATCATACCCGTACGTTGTATAGTAGATTTTGCTGGTCATAGTGTTTGTTTAATTTGTTTATACTTCTATAAGGTCTTGCAAATCTTCGTTTACACATTCAAATATTCCAGCGTACAACATTTGTACAGCGTCATCTCCTATGAGGTTTTCTGGAAAAAGAACGTCTAATTTTGTTTTTGCAACATCGAGCAGGTCAGTTGTGTATATTGGTAGTGCTTGGTCGATTGCTTCATAGAGTAAATCCATCATGTCCCTTTCGTCAAAGCATTCATTGTCTTCAAAGAAACTTCTTGCATTGTTTACGACATCATCGTAAGTCATTGTTGAACTGGTCATAGCGTTTGTTTAATAATTATGCTATAATCAGTAACTAGGGTGAGTCAGTTGTGACATAAGAGGGCGATAGATATATTTATTCCCTTGTCGTGACTGTCTCGCTCTTGTACCGTAAGTCTAGTATATACATGTATAACGTTATAGTCAATAGGTAGAGTGGGGATAACTACATTTCATACAAAAAAACAGCGCAACAAAGCGTAAAGATAGATTTATTATTATGAAGGGCAAAAAGACTTCAAATGAAAAAATAGCAGAAGTAATAACAGAAGTTATAAAGAATCCACTAGAAGCTAGTGTTCGTAAGGTTGCAAGAAAGACAAACATATCTAAGACAGCAGTACACAATACAATTAAGAGAGAACTAGGGACAATAAGGACTCCAAGCATTAAGGAGATTATCAAAGAGGATATGAACATTATTGCTTTAGGAACGAAAGAACAAAGAAGAAGGTTAGAAGAAGAGCCAGAGACTTTGAGGATGGATGAGATAACAAGAGCAACAGAAGCAAGTACAAGAAGAAGCCAGTTATTAAAGGGGGAGGCTACAGATAATGTTGCTATTAGGGGCTTCATATGGCAAGAGTAAGGAATGACGGCATAGTAGAGCTTGACTACAAGCCACACGAACACCAGAAAGTTATCCACAGTGATACACGTAGATTCAAGGTTGCTGTATGTCACAGGCGGTTTGGCAAGACTACGATGGCAATCAACGAACTTATCAAGCACGCACTCATCAATCCTGGTGTCTATTGGTACATAGCCCCAACCTACAAGGCAGCCAAGATGATAGCGTGGGACATGCTGAAGCATTACACCCCTGAACAAGTTGTGGATAAGTACAACGAGACAGAACTTTCAATACAACTCAAGATTCCAGCAAAGATTGGACAGTCACGCATCTACCTCAAAGGGTCAGAGAACCCGGACATGTTACGAGGTGCAGGATTAAGTGGCGTAGTGTTTGATGAGTACGCAGAACAATCACCAGATGTTTGGAGTAAGGTGGTGCGCCCTGCACTATCAGAGAATAAGGGGTGGGCGTGGTTTATTGGTACACCAAAAGGCAGTGACCACTTCAAGGCACTGTTCGACAGGGACGAAAAGGATTGGAGTGGGTACATTCTCAAAGCCAGTGAGACAAACGTGTTAGATGCAGACGAGCTTGTACAGGCACGACAAGAGATGTCAGAGGACGAGTACAACCAAGAGTATGAATGTGACTTCCTCACTCATACAGGTCTTATCTACCCAGAGTTTAAGCGACACGTTCACCTGTTCGACCCAAAGAATCAACAGTTCCCTGAGTACTGGAAGGAGATAATAGGGATAGACCACGGCTACAGGAACCCCACAGCAGCCATATTTGCCCGTGTAAGCGACGAAGGAGTAATTTATGTAGTAGACGAGCACTATGAGCGTCAGAAGCTCGTGAGCGAGCATGCAGAGGCGATATGGGCGAAGGTGCAAACGAAAGAGCCAGCGTTTATTATTGACCCCTCAACGAAACAAGTTCATGGAGTCTCAAAGCAAAGCGTGCATGAGGAGTATCAAGACTTTGGCATTACCGCACTCAAGGGAAACAACCAAGTCATGGCTGGTATCAACAGGATGAAAGAACATTTTAAGACGGACGAGAACGGGAAGTGCAGGCTGTATATTGCGAAACATTGTGTGAATCTCATCAAGGAGTTGGAGACGTACCATTGGGATACACGCACGTCGGTGTACTCAACGGAGAGGGACAAGCCAGCGAAGGTTGGAGATCATGCTTGTGACAGCCTACGATACCTCATCATGTCTCGACCAATGGATAGCGAGAAGCCAAAAGATAAACAGCCAAGATTTAGCTTTGATAAGCAAATGGAGAGGGTAAGCCAGATCAAGAAGCACGGAAAGGTGTTAGGAGATTATGAGGTGGCATGGTAGAATAAAGGACTACAAGTGAAGTTGCATATAATTGCTATATAAATATCATGGCAAATATTCAGCTTCAGAAAATTATTGCAGACATTGACGCCGCAAAAAAACTGTACAAGCAGAAGTACGAAGGGCGTTCCAAAGAAAACATCAAAGCATTCAAGGGCGAAGACTCAAGCCTACTTGGAAGGAGTGCGAACTCAGCACCAGGACTAACCGTAAATAAAGCATTACCGATTGTACAAACCATTGTGCAGTCTTCTGTTTTTAAAGACCCACGCTGGAACGTGTACCCACTAGATGAAGATTCGAAGGCAGCACAAATCAAAGGTGGTGAAAGCGTTGTGACCACGATGGAGAAAACACTTGAATATATTATCCGTGAGCAAGAGGTGAAAGAAGAAGTGAAGGATATGGTGACCGACTTGTTGGTTCGTCCTTACGGGTGTGTCATGGTGAAGTGGAACTTTCTGGAAGAAAAGAATAAGAAGTTCCAAGAGCGAGATGATGTTGAGAAGGTGCTGGAAGCTGAAGGGATTATCCCACCGCAAGACGAAGAGCCAACAAGGATTTTAAAAGACAGTATCAGTATTGAGTCCATAGACCCAGATGATATTTTTATTGACTCCGAGGCAAGGAAGCTGTCAAAGATTCGACATGCAACGTTTCGAGTGGTAATGCCCCTAGAGAAGGCGAAGAAGATGTACCCAGAACTAGAGAAGATGAACGTTTCAGGTGCAGCTGTACACTTCCCAGGAAACATGGATGCCAAGAAGCCAGAGGTAAACTCCAACCCACACAACAAGCGTGTTGCGTTGCTGTTTCACTGGTTCCTTGATGACGAAGACAGAGCATCACGAGCGATACTTGTGGAAGGAATACGGGACAAGTTTGTGGAAAAACCACGTCAGATTTACAGCGGCAAAGGATTCCCGTTTATTATTCTCGGTGATTACAAGGTTCCAGGAGAGTCAATGCCGATTACAGAGGTTGACCTCATCCGACCACACCAGGATGAACTCAATCGAAGCCGTGCGTACATGCTGAACCACCTCAAGCGTTCCCATATCAAAGTACTAGTGAATGAATCAGCTGTTGGGAAGAAAGGAATCGAGGCAATAAAGAGCGGTCTCGATAAGGCAATCATCCCCGTAAAGGATACAGGTGCTGGTCTGCGTGGTGCTGTTGACTACCTCCAATCAAGCCCGCTACCGTCAGACAATTACCGATTTGAACAAATGGTCAATGAAGATATTACCCAAATCACAGGAATCAACGACTACCGTTTAGGATTCAACCCAGACAGCAAACGAAGTGCTACAGAGATTGCCGAGGTGTCACGTGGTACAGATGTGCGTGCAAGCCAGAAGCAAGAGATTGCAGAAAAGATCTTCAACTTTGTTGGAAAGAAAATTATTGAAATGCTTCAGCAGTTTGCAGACAGAGAAATGTTAATACCAATTGTTGGTAGCGACGTAAACTTTGTGAAATTTACCAAGCAAGAGATTGCAGGGAATTACATGGCGAACGTTGAAACAGACTCCACGCTTGCAAAGACTGGTCCACTCGCACGGAAACAGTCCCGTGAACAGCTACAGGTTCTTGGTGGATTTGCACAGGCTGGCATCAATATACGTCCAGCGATTGAGAATTATCTTGATAGTGAGAATGTTGGAAACAAAGATGAGATACTTCCACCAGATAACAGTGCCGATGTCACCCAGTCAGAGTTTGAAGCATTAGAGGATGAGCGTGCGCTTCTTCAAGGGCAAGATGTTCCTGCGAACGATGCAGCTGATGAGGAACACATTAAGCATCATGTCATGGTTCTTTCCATGCTTGAGCAGCGTGGTGAGCTCAACCCAGAGCTACAAGAAATGTTTGAACGACACATACGATTCGAGGAACAAAACCTTGAGTTTCGTGAATCTGGGAAACGTGATACAATTAATACAGGTGTACAACAACCAAGGCTGGAAGACTCTCAGCAAGGACCATCTGTACTCCCTGATCAAACAACCACATAGTTCTCTAAGTGAAGAGAAGTTGCAACAATTCACGGCGTCTTTTGTCGTCCGTGTTGTTGAGGACAAATGCAACTTCCTCCTTTAGCAACACAGATGACAAGACACACCGTGAATAAGCGGTGTGTTTTTCAATAACCATGTTTATGGAAGAACCATCAACAACAGCTGTGAATGAGCAGACTGTTGAAGCACCTGCTGTGAATGAGCAGCAAGCACCTGAAGTGCCACAGGAAGAACAGGCACAAGACGCCACACCCTCCGTTGACGTTGAGACAATCGAGCACTTCAAGAAAAAGCTCGGTGATCAAGGCAACGAACTTGGACAGGCACGTAAAGAGCTTGACCAGTACAAAGGTTTTATGGAGACGATGCAAAATGCGTTTCAACAAAACCAAGAGGCGTCGCAGTTCGAGGGAATGTCAGAGCAAGAAGTGACTATTGCCAAGCAGCAACAATCGTTGCAGGAAACAGAGCAAGAGGCAAAGAAAGCTCTCTATGAACTCGAACAGCAGCGTGAACTCTCTAACCTCGCCCAGGAATACGGGCAAGAAAACGTTGATAAACATAGAGAGAAAATGGCCAATCTCTATGATCAGCTACCAGAGGAAGTTCAGCACAGTGTTCCCTACGAAATTGCGTATAAAGCCGTTGCATTTGATGCGATGAGCAGCAACGCAAAAGAAGAGGGAAAACAAGAAGCGTTAGCATCATTAGAGGGAAAGCGAACGGCTTCAACTCCTGCGCCAAATGGAGCACCATCACAACAAGTGACTCCTTCTACAGGAAGTTCATTTGATAAAATGATGGCCGCATACCAACAAGCGCAAGAGAAGCACCAACAATAATCTAATCCAAAACAATGGCAGGAAACACGAACTACAACACAAACGTGCTTGCCTCCACTGTTGAAAAGTTTGTTGGACCAGAATTTGCAGACTCCGTTTTCAACTCACATCTTCTTCTTCGAACATTGAAGGACAAGGCGTATACACCAGTTGATGGCGGAACAAAGATTTTGGAACCATTGATGTACAAGAAAAACACAAACGCTGGATCGTACAGCGGTTATGATGTTCTTGACACAACTCCAACAAGCGCATTCACAGCAGCAGAATTCGACTGGACCCAATACGCGGCACCAATCGTTATCTCTGGACGTGAAGAGCGAATCAACATGGGAGACTCTGCAGCAGTTAACCTTCTACTTGGAAAAGTGAAGGAAGCAGAAATGAGCCTTTCTGAAGACATTGTTTCTGGTCTTTTCGGAGACGGAACAGGAAACTCAGGTAAGGACATTGACGGACTTGAAATCATGGTTGACTCAGCTGGAACATACGGAAATATCAACCGTGCAACTGCAGGAAACGAATTCTGGCAGTCAAACGAAACAGCACAAGGTGGTGCGCTTACTATCTCTGCAATGGCAACAAAATACACACAGTGTAGCCGTGGTGGAAAAATGGGACCAGACTTGATCATTACGACTTCAACAGTCTATGACAAGTACGAAGCTCTCATGCAAGCAAACCAACGATTTGGAGTTTCAAACACAGAACTTGCAGACGCAGGATTTGTAACAATGAAGTTCCGAGGGGCAGACGTGATGTTCGACGAACAGTGTACTTCAGGAGTAATGTACTTCTTGAACACAGAACACTTGAAGCTTCGATATCACAAAGATGCAAACTTCACCGTGACCGACTTCCAACGACCAGACAACCAGGATGCAAAGATTGCTCAAATCCTATGGATGGGAAATCTTACTGCAAACAACTGTCGATATCTTGGAAAACTCACACAAGTTACCGCATAATAAGAAATCTAATTAAAAGACTATGGCAAAAGCACGAGCAATCGCAGTTGACCAGAGCTTCTACGAAGACGACACAGCTGCTAACGCGGTGCTTGGTCAAGTTGCTGAAGACCAGTTCGGAAACAAGTATGTTTACTCAAAGGCATCAGCTGCAATTTCTGAAGGAGAAGTTCTCATTCAAACTGCAGTGATCCAAGAAGAAACAGTTTCCTCAAGCGCAGACAAAACAAAGATCGAGACAGGTGGCGTTACTGCTACTTGGACCGTGAATCAATTCGAAGGATTCTATGTTTATGTCGACGACGGAACTGGAGAAGGGCAAATGCGAACTGTTGTTTCTAACGACACAACAACCCTTACTCTTGATCGAGCACTTGGAACAGCACTATCTGTTTCAGACTCAGACATCTCACTCTTCCACCCAGACAGCGTGAAGAAAGCTGCTGTAACTACAAAGACTCAAATTGTTACTGGTGTAGCACCAGTTGATGTAGCAAGCGGTTCATACTTCTGGCGACAAATCTCAGGAACTGCAGCAGTTCTTGCAGGCGCAGCACTTACAGCGAATGATGTTGTTATCCCAGGTGATGACACAGCAGGAACATGTAAAGCTGCTACAACTGAAGATGCGAGTTCAGCGCGACCATTTGGAAGTGCACTTGTAGGAAATGCAAATGCAGACACAATGGCTGTGATAACTCTCAATCTCGGTTAATCACTTCCCTTGCCCCTTTATAGGGGTAGGGATAAGTGATGAACATGATGCATGACATGACAAAAGAAGAACTACGAAGAGCCTTCCTCAAGGATGAGCTTTGTGACTCTAAGACAGCGAAGCGTATTGCTGACAACGCCAAGCGTCGCATACGCAAAGAGCAGGAAGATGAGAAAACAAAGAAGATTAAGTCAGCTATGAAGGAGTCACTTCACGAACTTGTTCAAAAGGGAGAGATAACAAGTGCGCAAGCACAACGTGTCCATAACCAGAATTTACGCTAACGCAATAATTAAAAAGACATATGTCAAAGATTGTAGAAAGAAGAGCAACAATTCAGAACACAGAGGTGTTGAAGTACGAAGTTCCCGACACTCTTAACCGTGTGGAGAATGAAATCACAAAGAAAGAAGAGGTCTGGATATCAAGCCGAGTGTTTGGAAACCGACAAGCAGCAGAAGAGCACCTGGAGAAGCTGGAGAAGGCACGTGCAGAAGTCATCCAATACCTAGAAAGCAAAGAAGAGGTGAAAGAAGAACCAGCAGAAGAGGTAAAGGAAGAGAAGAAAGAGGAAGTAAAAAGTAACAGTTGCGAGGAATGTGAAAAGGAGTTTAAAACAGAACAGGGACTCAAGCTACACATTACAAAGATGCACTCATAATAATTACAAACGTGGCGTGGCTTTACGCTCGTCACGATAACGAAATAATAAAAAACTATGGCACTCGACTCGACACGATCCCAGAGAGAATTTGATAAGTTTGTTGCAGACGCTAGTGGAAACACAGCGGTTCGCGTTGTCTCCGATGATTCATCTGGAGGCCTTTCTGGTTATAAGGCATATGAAGATGCGTCATTTGAGGCAGGGGATAGTCCAGCAACACATGACTTCAACACCGACCTTGGACGTAACTCAACAGCAGGATACTTGGCAAATACTGGAAGTGGTTCAATCCTCATAGAAATAAGTGAGGATGGTTCAACATTCGGAGATCAGTTTACAGTCGGGGCAGGATCAACAGTAACGTTTGAAGACGACAATATTGATTCGCTTCGGCTCACTCACTCAGGGACTGACACGGCCTACAGTGTTCGAGTAAAATAATATTATGAAATATGAACAATCGTTAAAAGCTGGAGGACAGGTTGATGGTCAAGTTATTATTGACACAACGAACGCAGAAGCATTATTAGTACGAAAAGACGCCGACGGTGGAGATATCTTTACAGTTGACACTGCTCTATCAAACGTCCTTGTGGATGCAAGACTAAAGATGGGGACAAGCCAGCCATTCTGGCCAGCCGTTGGTAAGGCTGCTGG
>Ga0209128_1002276_pt1 | contig 12538 bp, 16 predicted proteins | sample ETNvirnome_6_100_FD_184072 | JGI IMG/M metagenome (GOLD analysis project Ga0209128, IMG submission 184072) | Marine viral communities from the Pacific Ocean - ETNP_6_100 (SPAdes) (version 2) | ecosystem: Environmental > Aquatic > Marine > Oceanic | place: Pacific Ocean | collected 2013-06-19 | reverse complement strand
ATTAAGAAACTAATGAAAAGTCTAACAAACCGATACATCGCACAGATATGGGTACACCACACCGGACACGCTGAAGGCAGATCCTATGGATCAAACACAAGAGAGTGGGAACTGGACACAGTCCTGCGCCTCGACAGGCCCAAAGACAACGGTGAAGGGTTTGTTCTTAACTTCACCAAGCACCGGCTCCGCACAAACCTCAATGCCGCGGAGTTCGCACCCATCCAATGTGCCCTCACCGCCGAGGGCTGGAAGACATCTATCGCCACTAAGGAAGTCGGTAAGGCCGGTGATGATCGCAAAAACTTCCGCGATGTCACCGTCCAGGCATACGACAACCTGGCGTTCAACGCTGAACCCAACGGGCGGGGCCATGATGGGACAGATGTTACCCCCGTCAAGATGAAAGATATCAGGCACTGGTGCGTATCACACGGCCTGATGCCGCCTAAAGAGGAAGGATCGGACGTTGTATCAGATAGCACAAGGAAAATGGTGGATCGGGTCAAGGCAGACCTGATCAAAGGTGGCAAGTTTGCCGGCGATAATGCTCATATATGGAGAATATAATGATATCCTTAAACGAGACAGTTAACGAGACAGCAACGGGACAGCAGCGGGTCAACTGTCCCGAAACCATCACCATAACGGGACAGGACAGGGACCGTCTATAGACGGTCCTGCTGTCCCGTTGTCCTGGTTGATGCGGGAAAACGGGACAGGGGGAAACAAGACAGGTGTATAATGGTGAAGAAGAATAAAAAGAAAAAAACAATTTCTTCAGATTACGGTCCTGCTGAAAAAGCCCAGCATGGACAATATGTCGAAATTGAAACATCAGTTGCCGGCGTCAAGACATTAAGAAATACGACCATCGATCCCATAACGACATATCGTAACCGCGGCACCATCTCAGAGAGGCAATTCATCGCAGCCGATAACTTCGCCAGCCAATACAGAAAAGCACTCCTCGCATCAACATATGCCCAGGTCAGGTACAACAATATGCCAGGTGGTGGCGAGATATCCGTTGAAGCATCCGAAGCCATTCAATTAGCCAAACAACGTATCCGCGCCGCCCTAGACCATGTTGGTTTCCCCCTCGCCGATATTATCGAGCATGTATGCGGCGACTGCTACACCGCCGGTAGCTGGAAAGGCGTTAAGAATAGCAACCGGCCCAACCAAGACGGGATGGTGGCGCTACGGTTGGCGCTGGATGGGCTGGTCAGTTTTTATAAGGTTTGATGAATAGTAGCTGTCCTGTTTTTATACGTCTTGCGGCCCATATCATATCGATGGTAGATACGTTGTCATGTTGAGCCAACTGGCTCCATGATAGTTCCTCAATAAAGTCTTCTCCCTAAATGTGTGAAACTTGGGGGCCGCTTACGCGGTCCCTTATTTTTTAAGGTGTCATATGGCGCGTCCTTCTATCCGTACCAATAAGATGGTCGAGGAAATTCTTGAACGCTTTAGTGTGGGTGAAACAATCACAGCCGTTTGTCTCGATAATCATATGCCGACGATCAGGGCTCTCCAGAAATGGCGTATCAAAGATAAAGAGTTAGATGACGCATGCTTCGCCGCTGAAAAGCGCGGTATCATGGTTCATGCCGCCGAGGCGGTTGACGCGCAACGGTCAGTGATCAACAACACATTCAACGGTGACGCTAAAAGAGCCCAGGCCATCGTCACTGCCGCCAATAATATGGGTCATCAAGCCCTGGCTAAACTATCCAAACTGGACATCCGCTACAAGGATAAGCAAGAGGTACATCATACTGGTCCTATGGTTATCGGTTGGGATGACGTGCCACATGTTGACCCTAAACCATTATCTGATGCCTACCTTAACGCCATCACCCCAGAGAATGTGAGCAATTGAGTGTTTGAAGAGCGGTGTTAGTTCGCGTTCTCGTGCGCGTCGATCGGGTCAGTTGTTGAGGCTGTGGATGCTGGCGCCGTATGGCTTGCCGGCTAGGCCGGCGCCGCGGGTTTTTCCCTGGGCCCAGCGCCGGCCGCTATCTCTCTAACCCCCTGGTTCAGCGCGCTTGTCACATTCTATAATGAACGTCAAAGGATGTGACTTGCTTAATTATTATCGGAAGTCCGCGGTTCCCGCGGATTTATGGCCGAGGGGGGGGTCCCCCGGATTTTTTTTCGCCGCTGATATATCGATGGGTCCACGCTCCAAATCCGACACCTATTTTACAAGACTTTTCTGGGGGTGCGTAGATCGACCGTTACGTTAGTTACAAGCAACGGAAACGTCGGGGGCAGCGCCCGACCACCTCCACCAATGAGGCCATCCCATGCCCCGTAATTACAAGCAGGAATATGCCAATTATCATTCCCGTCCAAAGCAGAAGAAGCGGCGCGCCCAGCGCAACGCATCGAGGGCGAAGATGGTGAAGGCCGGGCACATTCAGAAAGGCGATGGTAGGGATGTTGATCATAGGGACCGGAACCCCGGCAACAACGCCACCGGCAATCTCCGTGTTCAATCGAAGCGCAAGAACCGCTCACGCAACTCATTATTGGGTCCGAAACGGTCCTTGTTAGGATAATGACGGCTAAGAAAGGACACATCATTATGAAGTGGATTACGGGTTAACTTGAAAGGAATTTTATTATGGCTGAACGCGAATACATTCACAAACCTGGTGAGAAGAAGGCTGATATTACGAAGGATGCATCTTCAGATGCGACGGCGAACAGTGTCCGGTTAGAGGTTGATAATGGCATAACGACTAACGAATTATTGAAGTCGTTGGAGATGATCAAGCAGCGTGTTTTAGAGATTGACTTGGAGAAGTAGGTTCTGGGTAGGGGTGGGGTTATGTCATCGAAAGACATAAGGCATATCAAGATACCCTACACCCCGCGCCCATTGCAGAAGGTTTTCCACGAGAAGGCGCGGCGTTTTTCTGTCGCGGTCTGTCACCGGCGTTTTGGTAAGACCGTTATGGCTATTAACTGGTTGTTGCGTGAGGTGTTGACTTGCAAACATCCACGCGCCCAGGGGGCATATATTGCCCCCACTTATGGGGCTGCCAAGCGGATTGCCTGGGTGATGTTGCGTGATTACGCCGGCGTCATACCTGGGGTGAAGTTCAACGAGGCTGAGTTACGTTGTGATCTGCCTGACGGGCGCCGCATTTGGTTATTGGGTGCTGAAAACCCTGACAGCCTTCGCGGATTGAGGCTCGACGCTTGTTGTCTTGATGAATTTGCCGATATGAATGCGCGGTTATTTCCTGAGATCGTGCGCCCGGCGCTATCTGATTTTGGCACTGGTAAATGTTTATGGATCGGTACTCCTCGTGGCGAGAACCAGTTCAAGGAGATTTACGATACCGCGCTGAAAGAGATGGAAGACGGTAACCCTGAGTGGTTTGCCATGCGGTTTCCAGCGTCGGAAACGGGTGTGCTGGGGCAGAAGGAACTCGACGCCGCGGCGGCAACGATGGACCCGTCGCAATATGACCAGGAGTTTGAGGTTAGCTGGGCGGCGGCTTTGGTCGGCTCATATTACGCCAAGCAGCTTGACAGCGCCGACCTTGATGGCCGCATAGGCAAGATGCCCTGGGAGCCTAATCTGGAGGTAACGACAAGTTGGGATCTTGGCATCGCGGACAGCACCGCCGTTTGGTTTGTGCAGGTGATGGCGCGAGAGAACATCATCCGCGTTATTGATTGTTACGAGGACGCTGGTGAGGGTCTTCACCATTACATAAAAATCTTAAAGGAGCGGCCTTACACTTATGGCCGTCACTTATTTCCACATGACGTGATGGTGCGGGAACTGGGCTCCGGTAATTCTCGATATGAGATTTTAATGAACCTGGGGATACGTCCAACCGTTGTCCCTAAATTAACCGTCCAAGACGGTATTGAAGCAGTGAGGGCGTCACTCCCCAGGTGCTTTTTTGACAGGGGAAACTGTGCCGAGGGCTTGAAGGCCCTTAGACATTATCATCGTCAATTCAATGAGCGCACTAACGATTGGAAGGATCGGCCTAACCACGATTGGTCTTCGCATTCCTGTGACGCTTTTCGTTATCTATGCGTTGGTTTGCGTGATGACGATGGCGATGTTCTATCTGTTGCCGCTCGTACTGGCCGGTTACCTGGCGGTGGACAGGTCATGACGCCACAGGACAATACGTTTGGTTGAATTGGTGCCGGCAGCTTACGGGGATGTCGTTTTTATCGCGCGCAACATGCGTGAGTTGGATGCCGAGGAAATTCTGCCTTTGATCTGGTCGAGGCGGCCAGAGGATTTGGCGGCTATTTCCTGTGCTACTGGTGGTATTTCCACTGTTGCTCTTTCTGACGGTTGCCCGGTTGCCGCGTATGGCGCTTATTTATCACGGCCCTTGATGTGGACTGTGTGGATGTTTGCGACAGATCGGTGGCCCGAAGTTGCCTGGTCGGTCACCAAGGATATTCGGCGGCGCATGATGCCTGAGATGTTATCGGGTGATGCTGTCCGCGCTGACTGCTGGTCGATGGAAGGCCATGATGTGGCTCACCGGTGGTTGGAAGTTTTAGGCGCTACCCGCGAGGCGTCGACCGAGGATTACGGACCCACGCGGAAAACCTTTCATTGTTATTCATGGACCCGCTCCCGGCTGGAGCGTGATGGAGATTTTAACCATGTGCGTCGGACCCTTCGCTCCGAAAATTCCAAAGCCCCCTCCCCTGCCGCCCCCGCCAGAGCCGCCCCCGACACGGGATGACCCTGCGGTGAACGCGGAAGCGACGGCGAAGCGGAGGCGTCAACTGGCGGCCAAAGGGCGTAGTTCCACTATCTTGTCCGGTTCCTTGGGTGATCCCTCTGAGGCAGAAGTCGGCAAGAAAACCCTGTTAGGCGGTTGATATGTGTGCAGGAGGAGGAGCGCCACCGCCGCCCTCTCCGCCAGCCCCCATGCCGGCGCCCAAGCCGGTGGCAGATGAGATTATCGTGCCTGGCGACAACAAGCGTAAACGGGCTTTAGCCGGTGCGATTGGCCGCGGTGGAAATATCCTGACCGGTGGTGGGGGTGACCTTGGTCAACCCAACATCGGCAAGACGTTGTTGGGTGCTTAAATATGTGTACACCGGACTTATATAAGCAGATGGGGGGTGGAACACAACGCCCGGCGGCACCGCGAATGTTCGATCCAGAAGGTTCAAACTACGATTATTCTACCGCGGAAAAGTATGGTATGGGGCCAGACGGTGTGGGGGAAAACGCAGGTCATTGGGGGAGCGTTGCTCCGGTATCTGACAACGTGAGACAGAAATACAATCTGCCAGACGGGAGTTATGTCATCCTTAAAGGAAAATCACATATAAGTTTTGAAAAAGCAGTAAAGGCCGAAGAACGACGCGGGGCTCGGGTCAAAAAATATGGCAACAGATATTACTCAGTTCCTATAAGGAAACAATAATTTACTATGTGTACACCGGATTTATATAAGCAGATGGGGAGTATGCAGAACGGAAATAATATTCAATCATCAGGGGCCAAGTCGGCCCCTTCTTCTTTGGGTAACCGCCTGGATCAGGCCCAGCGCCTTGCTGCCTCGACCACAGGCGGCGGCACATTCCAGGGAAAAACAATTCTGCAAGGCGTCCCGCGTAACAGCGATGTCGATGCCTTGCGTAAAACAACCTTGATGGGGGTTTGATGGAAAACGAACAAATCTTCAAACGCTTTGAGCTTTTACAACGTAGCCGCGGTGTGTGGGAAAGCCACTGGGAAGAAATTGCGGAACGTGTCTTGCCGCGTTCAGCCGTTTTCACCGGTGAACGGGAAGCCGGCGATAAGCGCACAGCCAAGTTATTTGACGCCACTGCGTCCCTGGCGTTAGAGCGTTTTGCCGCTGCCGTCGAGAGTTTACTAACCCCTCGTGGCGCCCGGTGGCACACCTTGCGGACATCCAGCCAGGCTCTGAACCGCGATGATGATGTGAAGTTGTACTTCGATCAGGTTGAACAGGCGATGTTTGCCCATCGCTATTCACCGAGGGCTAATTTTGCGTCCCAGGTTCACGAAGGTTACATGTCACTGGGTGCTTTCGGCACCTCTGGTTTGTTTATCGATGAGGGTCCGGTGCGCGGTGCCATATATCGGTCCATCCACCTGGCTGACCTGTTTATCGCCGAGAATGAACACGGCATGATCGACACCGTATTTCGGCGGTTTGAGCCGTCAGTGCGTAATGCAAACAAGATGTTCCCTGACGGGGATTTCTCTGACGATTTTAAAAAGATGTTAAAGGACAAGCCTGATCAAAAGGTCAAGCTGTTGCATGTGGTGATGCCCCGTGCAGATCGTGATCCGTCACGCCGGGACCGCAAGAACGCGGTATTTTTCTCAGGCTATTTTGAAATCAAGTCAAAGCACCTGGTTGAGGAGGGTGGCTTCTCCACCAATCCCTACATCGTTAGCCGGTACAATTCTGGCCCCCGTGAGACTTTCGGCAGATCGCCGGCAATGACGATTTTGCCTGACATCAAGATGATCAACGAGATGTCCAAGACGGTCATCCGCGCTGGTCAGAAGGTTGTCGATCCTCCGCTGTTAGTGGCCGATGAAGGCGTAATGTTCCCGATTAATACCAACGCCGGTGCGGCTACGTTTGCGCGTTTGGATGGTCGCAACCAGCCACCTATCCAGCCCCTGTTTACAGGTGCGCGGGTGGACATCGGCCTGGAGATGATGGAACAACGCCGCAAGGTCATCAACGATGCCTTCTTGGTGACGCTGTTCCAGATTTTGGTCGAGACACCGACCATGACGGCGACTGAGGTTCTACAGCGCGCCCAAGAGAAAGGCGCTTTGCTGGCCCCTACAATCGGCCGGCAGCAGACTGAAATGCTGGGACCATTAATCGAGCGCGAGTTCGACATCCTCGACAAGCAGGGGCTCCTGCCGCCAATACCAGAACTACTTGTAGAGGCCGGCGGGGAATATGAAATTGAGTATGTATCACCACTGTCCCGCGCAATGAAGGCTGAGGAAGGCGTCGGCATCTTGCGGACACTGGAAATGGTTCAACCTATCGCGGCTGTCGATCCCGGCGTCATGGATAATTTCAACACAGATGAGATCACGCGGACGTTGGCCGACACCAACGGCGCGCCACAGCGGATCATGCGGAATGAGGATGAAATTGCGGCAATGCGCGAACAGCGCGGTCAGCAAGCGCAGATGCAGTCGATGATCGATAACGCCGGTCCTGCCGCCGATGCGGCCCAGACTATTTCCGAGATTGCGGCGTCGGGACAGATACCACCACCGCAATAATTAAAATCCAGGGGGAACGATGAGTAAGGAGCAAAACAAGGTCCAGGCCGAAATCATGCAAGCGTACCGGGACACGTTCCTGCACACGCCACAGGGTCAGGTGATCCTCAAAGACATGATGAAGGTTTGTGGCCTGTACGCGATGACCGGCGTCAGACCCGATGCAGAACTCCAACATATGGAGGGAGGTCGGGACATGGTCAGAAGGATCATCACGATCCTGGCTCTTGATGAAGAGCAAATCACCGCAATAGCACTTGGAATAAAGGAACCAGAAGAAGATGGCTGAAGAAGCACAAGGGTCCGTTTTGACGGGCAACCCCGAAGGCTCCGAAACAAATTGGACCGACGGGCTCGACGACTATAGCGAGGTCATTGAGGCAAAGGGATGGCAGTCCAACGCCGACGTAATGAAATCATATGTCAACCTGGAAAAAGCCGTTGGCGCCGATAAGGTGGTATTGCCGACAGAAGACAGCGACCTTGCCGAATGGGAGGGCTGGGAAAAACTGGGCACTCCGAAAGAGGCGGTTGACTATAACCTGGCGGCGCCCGAAGGCTTCGACCAGTACGATCAGGGTTTGTCTGATTGGTTCCGCGAAGCCGCCCACGGTGCAAAACTGCCGGCGGCAATGGCCCAGAAGTTACACGATTCCTTTGTCGAGCGGATGATGGGCATTTACGGGGATCAAGTCACCGCCGGCCAGCAGCAGAACGAAACATGGGAAGCCGAATTAAAGGCTGAGTATGGCACCGCTTTCGATGAGCGTGTCGCATCGGCCCGTACTGCCATGCGGGAGTTTGGAACACCGGAATTGCAACAGGCTATTGAGGCCGCCGGCCTGGGCTCCAATCCAGATTTAGTGCGCGCCTTTTCTAATATCGGCATGCAATTGGGCACCGGGCCTCAGTTCAAGGACGCTGAAGGCTCTGGTAAATTCGGGATGACGCCAGAGACGGCAAGAAAGCAGATCGCGGAAATCAGGTCCAACCCGGCCCTGATGGATGCCGCGCATCCAGAACATAAAGTTCTGAATGAGAAACTTACAAAACTCACAGAATTGGCTTTCGGCACCGATGTCGTAGTCATGGCTGGATAACCTTACGGCCCAGCAAAGAAGGTAGCGGAAGCTACGCAGGGTCCGGTAACGGGCAACCCTTTCACCCTTAAACTTAAACCAACGTAGGAGGACTGACATATGTCTGTCCAGATTACCACTGCGTTTGTGGAGCAGTACAAGGGTAATGTCGAACATCTTGTCCAACAGAAAGGGTCACGTTTACGCTCTGGGGTTTCAGTTGAAACCGTCACTGGCAAAAACGCTTTCTTCGAGCAAGTTGGCAGTACCAATGCTCGCATTCGCACCACACGGCATCAGGATACGCCGAGAATGGACACTCCCCATTCCCGCCGGCGCGTGTCCCTTGTCGATTACGATTGGGCCGACCTCATCGATGATGAGGATCGTGTCCGAATGTTGATCGATCCCTCTGGCCCATATGCTGTTGCGGCAAGTTCCGCAATGGGACGGGCAATGGATTCGGCCATCATTGACGCCGCTGACGGGACCGCCTACACGGGCGTTGCCGGCGGCACGTCAACGTCATACACCGCCGGTAATACGATCGGTGTCCAGGTTGGGGGTTCTTCCACTGACGTGGGATTGAACGTGGCGAAGCTTCGCGCAGCCAAGCAGATTCTGGATGCCAACGAGGCTGAGGACGATGGTCGTACTTGTGTGATCAATGCGAAGCAACTCCAGAATTTACTGGCTGAAACCGAAATCACGTCGAGCGACTATGCTGTCGTTAAGGCGCTGGTTCATGGTGAAGTCAATACGTTCCTGGGCTTCGATTTCATCAGAACTGAGTTAATTGAAACTGACAGCAACAGTGACCACAAGGTGCTGTACTGGCAGAACAAGGGCATGAAACTTGCCATCGGCGCGGAGCCTCAAGTCAAAATCTCCGAGCGCGCTGACAAGAACCATGCAACTCAGGTCTTTGTCTCAATGTCCATCGGTAGCACCCGCATGCAAGAAGAGCTTGTTGGTTATATCGAATGTGACCCGACCTAAAGGAGGACTGAATTATGGCTGTAGTTAACTTAGTTGGTTCTCTCGTGATGGACGGGCTTGATGATGTTCCTAAGTCCTTGGCCGACCCCGGTCAGGCTGGAGCGTCTGTCAAGGTCTGGACTGAAACCGTTGAAGTGGGGGCTGCTGATACTACTTCCAGCACCTACCTGATGGCTAGGTTGCCGTCCAACGCGATAATCCTGCCGGCCTCAACAGTGTATTGGGATGATCTTACAACTACGGGATCTCCCACTGTCGATGCTGGTGTCTTCAACATGAGCGGGAAGTCGGATTTCACCGATGACCCTGACGCCCTGTCTAACGGGCATAACGTGACTTCTGCTGGTTCTGGCGCTTTGATTACTCAAGGTGCTTCTATTAGCGATTACGGGCAACCGCTTTGGGATCATATTTCCGGTGTTAGTACCGACCCCAAAACGGATGTTGATATCAAGCTGAAACTCGTAGATGCCTCCGTTGTTGGCGGTGGCACGATGTCGGTTGTGATTTATTACACCGAATAGGCTGAATGGATTGTGGGGTGGCTTTCGGGCCACCCCCTTTCTTTTGTCGGGGAAAATTATGAAACATCCTACAGGGAACACACCTGAGAAGGTGATACTGGTGGGCCTTGGCCCGTCGAAATCAGAATACATGGACATCATGGCATCCGATGCGGCTGTCATTAATAGGGATGAAGTGTGGGGTGTTAACGCGGCCGGCGCGGTTATCAAGGTCGATTTGTCGTTTGCGATGGACGATTATCTGACATGCGTTAACCGGACGCCGGCGCTTGCCAAATGGTTTGAAGAGGCAGAGGAACCTTTCTTTACTTCACAACCCAGGAACCCAAAGGCTCTGGCATACCCGCTGGAAGCGGTTCTGAACATGCCGGGAGCGCGGCCTTACTTCAATGGGTCAGTATCCTACATTGCGGCATACGCGGCGCTGATCGGCGTCAAGGAATTAACGATATTCGGTTGTGATTATTTGTATGGCGGCATGGGCCGCATGCAGCCCCGGCAGTCCGAGACTATCGCACGGTATCTAGCTTGTATGTCCTGGTGGCTAGGCTTCTGCCAGGCCAAGGGGATGGAGGTTATTGTCTGCCCGTCGAGTCCACTGCTCGATGCGGACCTGATGGTCTTAGAACAGTTTTACGGTTACATCGTTAAACCGTTTGTCCAGATGTCGAAAAAGCGGATGGACCCCTCCCTACCTGACCACCTGGGTGGTTCGATGGGCCGATGTCACATCGACCAGGGTGCGCTGGATTACATGATATCGGACTTTGATATCAAGTCGATGATCGACATCGGGTGCGGCACCGGCGGTATGCTGGAGATAGCGCACATCAAGGGTATCGACGGGTTCGGCATCGACGGCGATGACACCATCGGCCGGCAGTGCCCGATTATGATCCACGATTTTACCAAGGGGCCGATTGATAAGTGGGACCGCAAGTACGATCTGGCTTGGTGTGTTGAGTTTTTGGAACATGTCGAGGAGGAGTTTCTCCCCAACTATATGGCCGCCTTTCAACAGTGCCATTACGCGATTGTGACCGCGGCGCCGCCAGGCACCCCAGGTCATCATCATGTGAACTGTCAGAAACAAGATTACTGGATTGAGAAGTTCAGTAAATATGATTTTGTCTTTGATGAGGCTGCTACGTTTGGTGCCCGTAAGGCATCAACTATGGGGAGGGACTTTATGCGCGACAATGGAATGGTTTTCCAAAAGATTGATTGGTAGGTGACTAATGGCAACGACATTCGTTGAGATTGCCAATCGTGCAATCACGTTTTTAGGCGGCGCCACTATTACCGCGCTGACAGATGACACAAAAGAAGGCCGCGCTTGTAATCGCCTATATGAACAGACGCGGGACCAGTGTTTGCGTGATCATCCTTGGAATTTTGCTATCAAGCGTGTCCAGATTTCTGCTAACACCACTTCGCCGGTGTTTGAATATACCAACGCCTTTGATTGGCCGGCAGATTGTCTGCGTATTATCGAGGTTGATACCACCGAGGAATGGGCTGTCGAGGGCCGGCAGATTGTCTCTGACGCATCGGCGCCCCTGGATGTGGTCTACCTCCATCAGGTCACTGACGCCAACCTGTTTGACGCCATATTTATCGAGGCTTACTCCCTGCGTCTGGCGGCCGACATCGCATATGATATCACGGCATCTCAGACTGTCGCATCTAACGCCGAGACAAAGTACGCCGCTAAACTTCAAGAGGCGCGATTAATCGACGCCCAGGAAAGTTTATCGGCCAGTGAACAAACATGGCTCGACGCGAGAAACTAAACAAATGTCTCGCGTCAGTATAATTAATACCAATTTCACGGCCGGTGAGTTGTCCGAGGATTTGTTCGGGCGTGTTGATATAACCAAATACAATAATGGCGCTGCCACCCTGGAGAATTTCATAGTCCAACCTCATGGCGGCATTACCCGGCGCTCCGGTTCCAGGTTCGTTAAAGAGGTCAAGACCAGCGCCAACGCAACCCGGTTGTTCCCGTTTGAGTTCTCCACCACCCAAGCCTATGTGATTGAGTTTGGAAATCTCTATATGAGATTTTACAAGGACCAGGGCGCCATCCTTGAGGCGACCAAAGTGATATCTGGCGCAACTGCCGCCAACCCTGTCGTTATTACTGCAAGCAGTCACGGGTATTCAAACGGTGATGAGGTTTACATTACCGGCGTTGTCGGCATGACGGAATTGAACGGCAAGTACTATCTGGTTGCCAATAAGAACACTAACGATTTTGAATTAACCGACATCGATGGCACTAACATCAATGGGTCAGGTTACACCGCGTATTCCAGTGCCGGCACGGCTGCCAGGGTCTACACGGTTACCACCACTTTTTTAACGGCTGATATCCCTGACCTGCAATTTGCTCAGTCGGCTGATGTCCTCTATGTCGCGCATCCAAGTTATGCGCCAAAGAAGATCACCAGGACGGCTCACACTAGCTGGACGATTACGGATATCACATTCACCGACGGCCCGTACCAGTCCGAAAATATAACGACCACTACAATCACTCCCGGCGCCACATCTGGTGCTGGTGTGACGTTTACGGCATCGGCCATCACTGGTATTAATGACGGCACTGGATTTCAGACTACTGATGTAGGCC
>Ga0209128_1002268_pt1 | contig 12567 bp, 9 predicted proteins | sample ETNvirnome_6_100_FD_184072 | JGI IMG/M metagenome (GOLD analysis project Ga0209128, IMG submission 184072) | Marine viral communities from the Pacific Ocean - ETNP_6_100 (SPAdes) (version 2) | ecosystem: Environmental > Aquatic > Marine > Oceanic | place: Pacific Ocean | collected 2013-06-19 | reverse complement strand
AGTTATGAAGATCAGATCACTTCACAAGCTGGAGAATCAGCCAATAAGGGTGAAGTTTTCGATACTCCGACTAAAAAATCTAGTACATATCCAATTGAATTTAACTGGCCTTATGATTATGTTTCATTCGTAGAATCGATTAAATTTGATACGGAAGTGCTTTATCGAGGCTCTACCAAGCAATTAAACAAAGGAAAGCTTTCGGCAGGAAATTTCAATCAGCAAGCTAAGAATGGACAGAGTTCATTAAAGACTGCTACAACTGCAGCCCCAACAACAGCCACTGGGCGCACAACTGCTACAACTGCAGCCCCAACAACAACCACTGGTCGCGGCAATCGTGGCGGTGGCCGCGGCGGTGGGCGGGGTAATTATTAGGGATTAAAATGGCAAAATTTATTAATAAAAAAGAACAAGTTTTTGATTTGAAGTTGACTTCGTATGGACACTATCTTCTTTCTATTGGTACGTTTAAGCCGACCTATTATTCCTTTTATGATGATAATGTTATTTATGATAAGAAATATGCATTTAGTGGTTCTGTTGAAAACCAGAATAATGTTGACAAACGCATAAAGGACGAAACACAATATCTTGAAAGTTTAGTACTTTTTAAAGATGTAGAAGAAACTTTAAATGGTGGCGAAGGAACGCTGGATGAGCATGGCGACTCCGTAATAAGGGCGGCGCTTCCTGGTACTGATGTTTTTCAATTTGATCGTGTGATAGGGGATGCCTTCTTGGATGGTCAAGTCAATTATGCGCCGGCATGGAAAGTGGTCAGCCTACAAAGTTACATTACATCTTCGTCCGAAAAAGATACCACAAACGATACGTTAGTCCCACAACTTAATATACAGGCTAATTATACTTTAAGGGTGGTAGAAAACGAATTTATTTTTGATCCTCAAGATGTTCGAGAACTAAACAATAGAACGAGGCCGTTTTTGGATGACAAGGTTATTGAATTACAGAGCACCGATCCACTATATTACATCGAAGAGTTAAATACAGAATTACTTACTAGGAATTTTGAAATTGAAATATTCCACAAATTAGATTCAGCAGTTGTTGCCGGCCAAGCTGCCGGAAAAGATAATCTCGAAAGAAAGTATTTTGAGAAAAGCATACCGCAGGTACAAAATGGATTTTTGGTTTCTGAAGTTAAGAAGCAAATTAATGTCGATAGATTAACAACAGGAAGCATTGAGTACTATTTTGACGTTTTACTTGATTCACAGGTTGAACAAAAGATAGCATGTAGGGGCGCTTCTAGATTTAATAAACAATCATATTATGTTGATATAGATTTTGATTGTGAACAAGAGAAGGATCAAAGTTTATTTTACGATATTTACGGATCAGTTACGGAGCCTGAGATATGTCTGGATTAACTTTTAAAGGAAATATAACGAGTAATGTTGGCGAGTATTTGCCGGCACCATATATTGATCAAGTTGTGGTTGAAGGTGAGGGTACATTCCGTTTTAAATATTCTGTTTTTTTGCAAGAAAAAATCGATCAAGATGTTAATGATGGGGGCAACGTCATTACGGCCACAGAAGCTTATCAAGCTGCAATGGAGAAAAACGTTTACGTTTATAGAGCTTATTTCTATAATATGGCCGATACGGGGTTTTATGCGGGTATTATAAATAAAGAGATAAATCCGCTAGCGTTGATAGCGTTATCAGCTTCATCTTATATAGATGCATCTCGGACTGGGCCCGGCCGCATGCAATGGAGTAATTCAGGTTTGCCTAATTATTCAACTGAAAAAATATATGATGAAAGCGGAAATCCAATTCAAAAATATTTTGCTGAAGTGTCAAATAGGCTTAAAAACTGGACATCAGAGCCCGGAGATCCACAATATCCAAATGGATGGGCGGAAGTGGATTCACTTCAGGTTATAACTTTTTCAAGCACAGTAAACGTGGATGACTTACCAGTAACCGAAGCAGATATCAATATACCACTTCTTAACACTCAGGTAAGCGATATTTCATACGAGAAAGTTTTCGAAAATGGCGAATTAATGGATAGATATCAATCAGAATATGTGGACGATAACAGTGTTATATTCAATGATACTCCTATAATTGGCATAGATTCCGCAGTCTATGTACCCAGCGTAATGACCCATGAGCAGATTGTTGCAAATTTCCAAGACTTATTAAGTCAATATTCTGGAGAATACGAGAAGGAAAGAGGAAATGTTAAGCTTAAAAGAATGATGGACAAGATTTCTTTTATTTTAGAAGTATATGGAGACGAAGCCGATTTATTGTCGCAATTAGACATGCTTAGAAAAGTATTTCCTGATAAAACGCCGGCTAAGCCGCTTGGTAAATTTTACAAAAGTTTCAGACAAAGAATTTCTAATGTAAATAAAGCCATCAAAAGAGGGGCGCCCTTAAAAAGAGAGATAGTTTATAATTCTAAAATTATTGATTTGCGCGCAATCGTAACTGGAGATGTCGTAACGCTTGGCTATGATGATGCTCCGGTTGGTGAGAATTATATATATAAAGATTGGGGAGTATCACTCATGGAAGTTGATATGGGGGCTAGCTCAACCACCGAGTATGATGTAGCTGCAGGACATTTCTTTTTTGATTATGAGAAAGCGCTTCGACGCACTTCTAATATAGCAGCAGTTTACGATGTCAACAAATTAGAAAAATGGGGCGTACATATACCATATAATCATTTTGAAGTAAAAGTAGTAAATGCGAATCGCACAGGGTATGTATCCGCTGTCGATGAGGATACTAGCGTTAATGTTTTAAGCGCAACTGATGAAAATATAGATATTGGTTGTGTTTTTGAAGAAGGCGCCCATTTCCCAACTACAGAATATTGTTATGTCACCGAGAATGGAACTGGCGATTATGTTATTGTGGAGCCTGAATACACGCGTGTATCCGATACCGATTCCGGACTAGTCGATCCGGTGACTAATATCGCGCCTGTATATGGCTTCTTCGATACTCCTTATGGCCCTCCCGGGCCCGAATCGACCAATTGGATTGGGGGCGGCTATCTCACTAGCTTAGTACTTCGTCATTATGTTAATCCGACAAATGTACAATTTTCAACCATTGGCAATTATAGAACGATGTGTTATGAGTTGTTAGATTACCAAAAAGATTCCATTGCTTCTGATTACGCAGTAACAGTATCAATAAATGATAACACACTTGATGTTATAAATGCCCTTACCGAATCGTGTCGGGATGCATATGGGCTTTTGGAAGAATATTCAGACTTTGTTGAACATGCGTGTAGTTTTAATGAAGATATAGGCACATTTAACAATTTCTTTAGTGAAGCGATGCTAGCAGAATATCCAGACCCTACCAAAGCGCCTTGGTATGTTGCGCCAGTTCATTATTTGATGCACTTAGATTTAATATATGATACTTACGGAGGCGATTCAGATGAAATTGTCAAGGCTGCTCAAGCAATATCACAGCAGATTAGTCCCGTAGTAGGTACAAAGGCGGCCCTTGAAGATTTTCAGTCTGCATTTGAAGATTTTATAGGTGATGTATATGGATCCACTGGGGATAGTCCAAGTGGTTTAATTGGGGATTATATTAATAGTATAGAAGGAAAGGTAGATGTTTCATTTGCAACGACGCTAGCGATCCCCGGTCGAACTGCCGCCACAGCGATTAGCACTTATGAATCTTGCACTTCAGACTCAAATTGTACTGTTGAAGGATTTACATGTCAGGGTGGATGGTGCAAGTTTGCCGGCGAAGAGACGGCTGTGGGTGGAGGATGTATAGATGATACTAGCTTTATGGAGGATTTTGAAGATGAATTAAGAAGATACTTCGCCGGAGAAGCTGAATACGCCTTCCTCAAAGACAGTCTAGGTGGAGTGGTACAGGCTAATTATATTACCATTCGAGCGCTTCTGAAATCCAAGACTATAAAATGGGCCAGCGCCCAGGCATGTACTTTAGATCCGGACGAGGATGGCAGCAATGTTGCTATGGAATATGTGGAATCACTATCATCTGTGTGTGCCACTAATTGGGAATTTTTAGCATATATGGCCTATCTAGAATCGGGCGGTCTCGATCCTTACACCGAGGAGTCGCTCCTGTCGGCCGCGGCCGGCGATTCCCCCGTTAAAACATGGGCAGAGTATGTGTCCGATATTATGTTCAAGTGTACTTTAGATTAAAAAGGAGATAAATATGAACTATAACAACAAAAGACTTTTAAAGGGCGGAAGACCGTCGCGAGTAACAACCAACAAGAGAAGAATTAATGGACAAACAGTAGATATAAAGAATGATACTGGAAAATATGGAATTTTAAGAGCGACCAAAGTTATGTCGCAGAATAATGCGGCAAGTTTTCAGGGCACTGCGAATGAGTCCTTAGAGGCATTAAATCTTCTAGAATCTGTAGGATGTTCGGTTGCCAACAAGTCAGATGCCAATTCAGATGCCAATTTTAGTTTGATTGCAGCGCAAACTGACAACGAAGTTCTCACAAATCCTAATATTTCGGGATCTCAAAATCCAAAGAATCGTAAAAAGTTAGATGCTAGTAAGAGTTTTCCCAATGCAGATGATCCTTTTTATGAAATTGATGTTGGACGCGACGAACTCGAACGAGAAAAAGAAGCAACGAATAGAAGACTTGAGGCCGGCACCAAAACATTAAGGTTAGCCGCAGATATTGCAACGGTTAATACTAATAAAACTTATGATAGTACTTTGAAACAATTTACGAAGCAAACAATCCATAACGGTTGGCGCTCGGGCCCCTTTGATTTCACGGGTCGTAACGGATGGTGGGCCGACTGGGAGGGGTACTAAAATATTATAAGTAACTAAAATTAATTTATATGAATAATTATTAAAAGGAAGAAATAAGATATGCCTGTATCATCAGACCCAGACCCAGTAGAACAAGAAACCGGAGAATCGATTGAAGAACACCGCGCGCGCGAGGACCGCTGGGTACCCGGCAGTGGGTACAAGGCTGCCGGCACCACCACCGAGGACTCCGCGGAGTCCGCCGAGACTCAGACCGTTGAGTCCGAGACCTCCGATCTTGACATACCATTATTTGAATATTGGAAAATTGGATACTTAACCTCGACTACTGATAGTAACGGACTTGTTTTGGATAATAATTTTAATTTGAATTATGGTACATATATTTATCTTGATGCGGACGGCAATATATATGATGCCGCCACTTTCAAGGGGAATGTTGCAACTCGCGACGATGTAACAATTGAAGTAGATCCAGACGCAGTAGATTCCAATTTGGACACTAGTATACTTACTGACGAAGAACTTAGTGGCATATCTTCTTTTAAAATTGAAGAAACGCTATTGAGTCACGCCGAAAGCGAATACTTCATAGTAGGGTGGGCTTATGGCAGTACGGCTAGACCAGAATTTGAATATGCCTTCATTTCTGGCGTGGCCGGCGACGAATATACTATCACATACCACGCCGATAAAGGACCCATCAAAGATACATACAAGCTTACCAGCGGTATTACTGGGTTTAATAAAGGTCTTGAGGAATTTGTTGATAATATGATTAATTCTGTAGTTGGTACTGTGCCATCTATAACGGAACCAGTTCTTAATTTCAAGAAAGTTAAGAAAAAGAAGATTAGTTCTAAAGATTTATCTACATTTAAACAACTAGAATCAGGTGTTGCCGCTGGAACTTCGACCGCTGCCTCGACCACGACAACAACAACTGGTTATTAACAACAGGATTTATTGATGAGCACTCCCATAGAAAGCATTATAATCGATACAGCGCTCCTTTCCGGATCTGGGGACACCCTTAGAACAGCTATCGGTGGTTATTGGTATGAAGTGGAACATGAGTGGGGTGTCGGTTTGAATTTTTCTGACGCAGATACACGACATCCTGATTTTAGATTATTTACGAAAGTTTTTCTGCCCGCTGGTTCCGACAATCAAATTGAATCCGAGACAGTTGATAATAATATTCTGATACCAAGTAAGAGATTTCCAGTTAGAATTGCTAGCGATAGAACAATTAAAGATGATAGTGAGTGGCGCGCCGTCCTCCTTGGTGGTACATATGGCGAGACCACCTATTCGTCTAAATATAATGAGTCGGTGTTTCAATACCTTAAGTTTAACCACGACAAGCCGTATCCAAAAATTACCAGTACAGCAATTTATAATGCAACCAATACGCCTGTCCCCGAGATAGAGATTTCGTGTGACTATTCTGATTATTTAGCGCCATATGAACAACACACTAGACAATTGGATTCTGAGTTATTGATACCAAATTACTATGTTTTTGCAGATTTCACACATCATAACTTTGATACGAATCCGGAATCAGAGGCTTTATATCCAAATGAATTAATTAATTTTGCCACTCTCGAAGGACAATATGAGGGAATTTTGAGTGATATTTTTGAATTTAGCAACAGTGATATACCATGGCCTGTGCCAAAATGGAAGATCGATCTTTTTGATGAAGTTGCGCAAAGAAATACTAACTTGTCAACACAATATTTAACTTCTTCTTTAATACAAAACACTCTCTCATCATCTACAACTAATTGGGTTAAGGATAAATTTCAAACCTTGCTATTTGATCAAGAAACAATGCATAATATTTCTGTATTACAGAATTATCAAGAATGTTTTCCGTATAAAATGAAAATCAAATTCCCTGCTGTGTACTCTGAAGCTTCTATCGGCGTCATTATACAACCGCATTTTATGGATTCAATTAATAATAATAATTTTTCACCAAAATTTATTAAAACCTTATCCGAGACGTTCACTAACCAGATAGGTGAACTCATTCCCAGGAGTAAAAATTATACTAATTATATGAATTATAATGCCATCGTAGATGGAGCGGCCGAATATACAGAAGAGGTATCGAGCATTCCTTTGAGAGAAATTGATTATATTAAATTTTTATCTCATTGTTATAACAACTATATTGATACAAATCAAAATTATATGTTTATTGGCGATAGTAACTTATATCGCTTAGCTGCGTCGAGCAAAGATGACACGTATCGCCACATTAACACTCAGACTGCAGTTGGCGTTTTAAATGACACAATAAGCTTTATATCAAATACCAGCAATGTTAGTGTTCTTAATTGGGATGACTTATACGCCTCAAACGAAAGGCACACAGAAATATTAGCTTATCGAGTAGAAAAGATAGGCGGGCCTTCAGCCGGCGATAATAAAACGCAAAATGTGTTACAGAATTTCTGGTTTGTTAGTTCAGCGGATATGGTAGATTTTGAATTTTTTGATACTCAAGTTAAATTTGATACTGAATATACCTATAAAGTTTATGCATATGCACTAACAGTGGGAATTAAATATAATACTAGCGATCTAAGACTCACCCGGCAATTGGGCTGCGGCATTGACAACACCGGCGATGGCGAATGGGATGAGGTAGGATTGGAATTTTATAATCCTTTCTCGGCCGATGATGAAACAGCCACAAAACTATTCAAAGGTAGTTATGCAAAAGCAAGTTTTGATGATACCTTTGGCGGTGAATTTGGCGAAGGCGAGAGACTTTATTCTTCATATCCTTTTCTAGCAGATTTTTATATAAATTATGAGCCGACAGTCAAATTAATTGAAATACCCTTATATTCCAAGACGTTAAGAATATTAGATAATCCAACCAACAGATTAAATATCGTACCATATCAGGTACGTGATTCTTCCGATAGAATAGGATACGATTTTACGTATAATACCTTTACGGAAACTACCTTTCCTAGCCCAATTAGCGAAGCGGATCAAACATATAAGCAAAATTATATGCATGCACAAGATTTATTAGATAGTTCGACCCTCGCTAAAGAAAGCATTTCAAAACCCAGATACCTTGAGGTCTATAGATTATCGGAAAGACCAAAATCAGTTACTGATTTTGATAATAATCTAATTGCAACATTGGACTTAAAGGTTAAAAATTCAAAACACACCGAGAGAGTAGCCTTTTATGAAAATAGAGTACGAGCGAATAGAAAATATTACTATCTATTTAGAGTATTAAACGAACATCGTAATTTATCACATTTGTCTGAAATATATGAAGCACAACTAATTAATGATGGAGGCTATCCATACACAGTTTTTAATGTAATATTTGAGCCAGAATTGGAAGAAGAGATATTTGATAAAGTATCAAATGATTTCAAGAAGATTTTTCAACTTCAACCAAATCTCAAACAACTACAATTCAATACTGATGGTGTTGACTTCAATCAGAGTGCTGGTTCACAAATTAACAACTTAGTTGTCGGTACCGCAGATGATTTAATTTGGAATAAAACTTTTAAAGTTCGTTTGACTTCCAAAAAGACTGCTAGAAAAATTGATTTAAATATTAGTTATTATTTGAATAGCGAATAACCAAAACTATAACTATTTACGTAAAGAGAGGAACATAAATGGCTTTTTTAGATAACTCAGGTGACATCATTCTTGATGCGGTATTAACAGAAACCGGTCGTCGCAGAATGGCACAAGGTAATTTTAGAATTGTAAAATTTGGAATTGGCGATGATGAGATTGATTATAGTCTTTATGATAAGAATCATGCATCTGGTTCAGCATATTACGATTTAGAAATATTACAAACTCCTGTTTTTGAGGCTTTTACACAAGTTAATGCCGGCATTAATTACGGCTTGTTAGCCACGACGGCTGTAGATTTATTATATTTACCTGTACTTAAGATTAACGAAAAAACTGCATATGGTGATAATATCGCAAAGACAAGTGGTCTATATTATGTGGCTGATACATCTGGAGATAATGGAACCAATCGCATTACAAATAAATTAAGTGACGCGAGTATCAAATATTTGGAAGGTACCGCCACTGGTAATAGCTATATACTCGCGGAAACCGGACTGGATAGTGGCTTTGGTACTGTACCGATAGGATCCACAGAAAATAGAGAAAGTTATATTGTAGCCAACAATTTAAATGATACTAGTTTTACCGTTTTTGTTGATAATAGGTTTTTTTCGTCGGTTCAGGGTATCACTTCCGATTCTTACGTTAATAATAGTGGCGGTAGTACCGGAACGGATTTAAATTATAGTGTTAACTTGGTTGCCGGAACGCCAACTAGCTTAAGTCTTGGAATAGAAAATTACAGTGGATATAAAGTTAATGGAATATCTAATCTGATTGCATATAACACAACCAATACAGATCAGGACACCTCAGTTATTGGTGGACCAAGATCTGCTATGACGGCAATTGCACTCGTTGTTAAGGCCGGAATAAGTGCAGAATATTCATTATACGGTTCAACTAGTAATACAACACGATTATCCGGCCAAACTGTTGACTATGTAGATACCACTGTTTATGTGCAAGGAAATACTAGTGGTGCTATCCTTACAATTCCTTGTACTATAATCAGATTGTCATAATATTATTGGAGAGATTAAATGGCAGTAACAAATTTTGAGATGTTAGACACGACTAAGGACGTGACGACAACTAGAACTCTTTTACACGAATCCATTCCTTTGACTGGAACAATTGTTAGTGGAACTTACGGAACTTTTCCGGACGAAGGTAACATTAAGAATTACACACATGGGCAATTTCAGAGTGTTTATGATTATCCTTATCTAAGCTCATCAGCAAATCATATTTTTGATATAACTATTGGATATGATGAAAGTTCGGCGCTATCTGAGTCAACAGCATTGTCAACTCAGCAAAGCAAAAAAATCAACATGTATAACCAATTTTCTCAAGTGTTACTTGGCTATACTGGCTCTACCAACCAAGTTAGAAAATTTGAATTAGATTTAGATTTAGACGAATCTGCTAATACTATAATGAAAGAGGCCGTTTTCCTTAATTTTTCTCGGCTGATCACAAAAGATCAAATCAAGAAAGGCTCCTTCAGTGTTACTTTGGGTACGGCTTCTTGGAACGCTGATGGCGCCGCACCGTTTGAGCTTAAGAAGACTTTATCGGATGCATCAGCCTCTGATACTGGCGGTACAACCAACACTCTCGGTGGCGATTATGGGCTACTGTATGATGATCAAAGCAACAAAGTCCGCGGACTCGTATTTTATCAAGCTGGTATTGCCGTCTTAAGTACTTCTTCTTGGGCTAGCATACCCGATTTTTTGAGTGAATCCAACGAGAAATATACTATCGAGCAAACTTTTGTTAGTCAATCTCTCACTAGTTCTTGCGATGCATTCCGGCATAGAGTCCAGAATATTTCTTTCAATAACACAACAGAGATTAACTCAACAATCTATTTCTGTCGTGTTCCGCACAACAAGTACAATCACAGTACAAACCCAACATATTTATCTGCTAGCACTATTCGTGTGAAGTCAGTAAATACTGATACCCCCGTTGCTTATCTTACAACAATTGGGCTCTATAGCTCAAATAACGAATTATTAGCAGTTGCCAAATTATCAGAACCATTAAAGAAAGATCCAACAAACGAGTTAACTTTACGTGTTCGATTAGACTACTAAAATGTCTTTAAAAAAGTTTGGCGAAAACGATGTTGTCTTAAATACAATGAAGGCTTACCCTAGCTGTAAGTTTTTCGTTTTTGATGGCAAGATATACTATAATGATACTCCGGCCGTTTCTGGTTCTTTTAGCGACAGAGTTTATAATGTTCCCCCGGGTCACATTAGTTTATACGAATACAACATAGATAAAAAAATCGGTAAAAATAAATTTATTTATCCATTTATTACAAAAGATGGGGCAGGCGATTCTTTTAGTACTGTTGGCGATTCATCATATCAAACTGATTATTCATATGGAGATGTGATAAGTGGAAGCTATCCTGTGTCGGCTTCTATTACGCGAGAGTTCATGAGCCCCAAAGCCGGCGCCCTGATAACACGCACCACATCATCATGGGATGGCGAAGCCGATGTAGATGCATACTATAAAGGCCCAAAATATCGACACTTCTACGCTCTCAAAAATAAATTAGATTTTTATGGTGTAAGAAGTGAGCATTATAAAGTAAGCTCTTCCCATGGTGATAAAAGTGAGCAGAGAATTAATTTAATATCTATTCCTTCTATTTTCTATGGTTCAGCAATTAAGCCAGGAAGTTTGTCTCTTAAGTGGTATCTTACTGGTTCCTTGATAGGCGAATTGCGAGACACTAAACGAAATGGAGAATTAATCGAAGTAACAGGTTCAAGTGCTGGATCGGTTGCTGGTGTTGCTTTGTACGAAGAGGGCTTTATCCTATTAACCGGATCCTGGAATTTGAACGCTGAAACAATAGGACTTGAATCCGGAAGCGCTCCACATGTCCCGAAAACACCAAAATGGATTTATTTTGGCGCCGGCGCAAATGATAATGTTAATCAGACTACGGCAGGTAGCAGTTCCTTTAATAAGGCATCGTTCGACTTATCCTTCAAGGGAACCACAGAAACACAAGTTTTAACTATGTTTGCGCATGCCCGCCGCGGCGAAGTAAATTTCTCGAATAATCCAACTTTCTTAGAATATAGTCAAAGCCAATTAGATACAACTTCTTCACAAGTATATCAAGAAAATGCTTCCAGAACAATTTATAACACTGTAAGTTCAAGCTATTCAGATTATGGGGCGCCCTTTAAGCGACAAGTCTACATTTCAAGGGTTGCTATCTATGATGAAAAGAAGAATTTAATTGGTATTGCCACACTTGCAAATCCAATATTAAAGAAAGAAGATCAAGATCTTTCCTTTAAACTAAAGCTTGATATATAGTATAATAAAAATATGATCCTTGGTTTAGATATATCAACTAGTATTACTGGGTTTGCTGTTATTGCAGATGGTGCATTAGTTTATTATGATTCAATAGATTTGCGTAAACATAAATCTGTGTTTGCAAAAACTATCGAGATCAAAGAAAAGCTTATGGACATATACGAAGTATATCAATGCGATAATGATTCTTTCATACCAGTAGATTCTGAACAGCCAATTGAACATATATACATCGAACAGCCGTTCACCTTTTTTAATTCTGGAGGATCTTCAGCAAAAACAATGGCAACATTACAGCGATTCAATGGTATTGTATCGTGGCTAATTTATGAATTATTTGAAATTGAGCCACAATATGTTGGCGCCACAACAGCGCGTAAATTATGCGGCATTAAAGTTCCGAGAGGACAAAAGGCGAAGCAAGTTGTATTAGAACACTTGTTAGAGCGCGAACCAGAATTCAAAATAGAGCATACTATACATGGCAATCCAAAACCAGAATCTTATGATAGAGCAGATGCTATCGTAGTTGCAAAGGCCGGATACATAACCGAACAAAGAAAAGAAAATTAATTTTTTCCCTTGATGCTAAATAATCTTGTTTTTTGTTTAAAAACATGTTATATTAATAGTGGTGAATAAAAAAGAAGCAAAGAGAATTCTAAATCAAGCCATAGGACGCTATAGGGAATCTGGCTCAGAACTTCTTTTTAAATGTCCTTCGTGCGATCATCACAAATATAAGCTCTCTATT
>Ga0209128_1002261_pt1 | contig 12585 bp, 19 predicted proteins | sample ETNvirnome_6_100_FD_184072 | JGI IMG/M metagenome (GOLD analysis project Ga0209128, IMG submission 184072) | Marine viral communities from the Pacific Ocean - ETNP_6_100 (SPAdes) (version 2) | ecosystem: Environmental > Aquatic > Marine > Oceanic | place: Pacific Ocean | collected 2013-06-19 | reverse complement strand
AAGTCCCACGCTGTCAGCTACAGTATTCTTAGCTATCAGTGCGCCCATCTTCTTACTTACTATCCCGTTGAGTGGATGGCCGCTTACCTCGACAAAGAGCCCGAAGGAAGAAAGGAACGAGCTATTAATATTGTGCAAAGCCTTGGGTATCGAGTAAAGCGTCCGCACATTAACGAATCAGGACAGGTCTGGGACATCGGCGCAGACAATAAGAGTCTTATTCAGCCTTTGACATCCATTAAGGGCTTGGGCGACAAGGCGGTTGAGCAAATCTTGGCACACCGACCATTCAACACCGTAGAGGAATTATTGTTTAATGAGGAGGTTGTTTATTCTAAATTAAACAAAAAGGCTTTGGATGTTTTAACTCGATGCGGCGCGTTAAATTGTATGGTTGATGAACGCTTTACAGGAATGAAGCACTTCTGGTCAGCAATTGCGGTTGACCGACCAAAGAAAGAAAAAAACTTAAATGAAAACATTGAGTTGTACAAACCCGAAGGGGATTTTAGTGATCAGGAAAAGATTGAATACTTAACTGGGCTGACTGGTATTTTTCCATTCAACTTGGTTATCAAGAAAAAGGTCTATGACATGATTAATAAAAACAAGATCCCGCCGTTGGGAGAATTCGACAAGGATTTGGGGATTGCTTGGTTCATTCCACGCGAAGTCATTGAAAAAAAGACCAAACACGGCAAGACCTATTACATTGTAAGAACAATTGATGATACAAACAATCAGTTTTCAATCAAATGCTGGGGAGTTGATCCAATTCGAGATAGAATCGCGATTAATAGGCCCTATTTAGCCAAACTAGACTATAATGAAACGTGGGGTTTCTCAACGCGCTCAATTAAATACAATTGGCGAATGATTAATTAGGACTATTTATAACATGAAAATGAACAAGGAACAGGTGGGGTCGTTTATACGCCAACACGCTTCCAATCCTGAAGAAATTTTAAAAGAGCCATCATTAGTACGGCGTATCCGCACTCTCCCTAACGATGAAGCTAGATTGGCTTTTATAAACAAGCTACAACCACCCCCTCCAAAGGTGGAAGTTAAGGAGAATGACCCTCCCAAGATGTTAACATCTAAAAAAACCCTTTCCGTTAAAATGACAAGAAAGACAGCTAGAAAGCGCACTAAGAAAACACTTGACAAAGACTCCTAAATAAGTTATCATCTTTATAACAATTGGAGATGAAAAATGAATTTGCGAGTTTATAGAATTAGAGACAGTGCCAAAATGCCAGTACGCGCCCACGCAGCAGACGCGGGGATCGACTTGTTTTATTGCCCAGATAGGGAACATACGATGTATGGAATGGATTATTGCGTTCATACTGGCGAATCAAAAGTTGTTCCAACTGGGATTAAAGTAGAAGTTCCTTACGGCTTCATGTTGGAGATTAAGAATAAATCAAGCGTTGCTGCAAAGAAACAATTACTCGTTGGTGCTTGTGTTGTAGACAGCGGCTACAATGGTGAAGTGTTCGTTAACCTACACAACGTCGGCCCAGTATCCCGTATTATCCAGCCGGGACAGAAAATCGCTCAGGCGGTAATGATTCCTGTTGAGCCGTGCGTGGTTGTTGAATGTTCTACAGATACTTTAAATGATAATTCTACCAGAGGCGAAGGGGCACTTGGAAGCACGGGAGATAGATAATGGTCGCTACGGTTGAACAAAACTATTTTAAAAAGTTTTTTGAAGAAGAAAATCTTAAGCCACATGTTATAAAATTTTTTAGTGATGACTGTGGGATATGTCATAGTTTAACACCTGATTATGAAAAGGTTTCGAATGAGTTGCAAGAAGAATTTGATTTCATAAAAATCGATTCAGCCGCCCATTTCAAGCTCTCAGATCTTCTATCTCCAAATGGTGTTCCAACTATTTTACTTTTTAGGGAGGGCAACTTTTATGAACTTGTTTACCCCGACGAAGGCTATGATTATTCCTACATTAAAGAAAGCTTAATTCGAAATAAAAACTTGAAAAGGATCTAAGATGAAAATGAAAACAGGACTTACCTACGATGATGTGTTGTTGGTGCCACAATACAGTGGCGTGCGTAGCCGATCTGAAGTTAAATTACACAGTGAGTTGGCTGAGTTTATTAAATTAGATCTTCCAATTGTTGCGTCACCGATGGATACGGTAAGCGAGTGTAAAATGGCGAACAGACTATCACAACTAGGGGGCACAGCCATTATTCATCGCTACAACACCATTACAGAACAGACAACTATTGTAGCATCTCTTCCAGACCAAGTAAAAGTGGGCGCGGCAGTGGGGGTAAGTGGTGATTATTTAGACCGCGCCCTTAGTCTATACGAGGCAGGCGCAGACTTTCTTTGTGTCGATGTCGCCCACGGCCATCACATTCTCATGAAAGAGGCATTAACTGCTCTGCGTAAAATTTTACCATCTCGCTTTCACCTAATGGCAGGAAACGTAGCAACCTTGGAGGGTTTCAATGATTTGGCTGATTGGGGTGCTGATAGTGTTAGATGTAATATTGGAGGTGGTAGCATTTGTACTACAAGAATACAAACGGGACACGGTGTTCCGGGGCTTGAGACAATATTTGAGTGCGCCAAATCAGACAGAGACACAAAAATCATCGCTGATGGCGGTATTAAAACTGCGGGTGACATTGTTAAGGCTCTTGCTGCTGGCGCTGATTTTGTCATGTTGGGATCACTCCTTGCTGGAACAGATGAGTCGCCCGGTGAAACTTTTACAGGGAACTGTGGGGAACTAAGAAAGGTTTATCGTGGTATGGCTTCATCGACCGCACAGCAAGACTGGCGCGGCAAAGTTGCTTCACAAGAGGGTGTTTCGTCCTCTGTTCCGTATAAAGGTCCCGTAGCTACAGTGATTAACGAATTGGTGACGGGAATTAGATCGGGCCTTTCTTATTCAGGCGCACGTACTATTAAAGAATTGCAACTAAAAGCAAAATGGCTCAAACAAACTAACGCTGGCATCATAGAGAGTTCCGATCATGTGAGATTAATTAAATGAGCTTGACTAAAAAGAGAATAGTTGTTAAAATAGATCAACACATCCATGCAGAATGGATGTCTAAACTTTATGACGATGATTTAACACAAACTAAATTTATTAGAGCAATTATGGAATCGTATATCAAGGATGACTCCATTATGCGTAAATTTGTAGACCGTTATAAAGAACAAATGAAAATCCACAGCAAAACTAAGAGAAATAGAATTAAGAGAAACATAAAAAACGCAGAGAAAGTTAATAATACGTTAGACATTAATGAAGACGAATTAGATAGTATTTTTGACGCAATTGAGAGTTCACATCCGGAGTTATAATGAAGTGTATAAGAAAGGCAAAAGAAAATTGTCCCTGCAAAGAAAAAAGCTGCCGTCACTGGATTAATTATAAAGAAGATAATAACTGTTGCCTAACTACAGTAGACAAGCATGGCCGAATTACCCTTCGTGAGGTGGCCGAAAGACTAGGCGTAAGTTACGTTCGCATTAAGCAAATAGAGGATAAAGCCGTCCTTAAGCTTAAGAAAGAGAACTTTGTTTAAATGGAAACTATTTAATAATGTAACACTTTAAGGAGAATTTACAAATGTCTAAAAAGCCTTTATTAGAAGAGAACGTCGCTCGACGTTGGGCAAAGTACGCTGGTATCCAGAAAGATGCCGAGAACTTCCTCTCAGAAGCCTATAACATGCCCTTGGAAGAAGAGGACGTTGGCGAAGAAGGGGCCTTTGGCGAATTTCCGCCGCTAGAAGAAAAAAGTTTAGAAGAAGCTGACGTGTTGGCCGAACTAGAAGGTCTTTTAGAGCAAGACGTTGATGTTGATGATGAAATGGAAATGGTCGCCGGCGATGAAGACATCGAGGCCGACATCGACGTTGAAGAAGAGCCTGAAGAAGACGACGAGGAAATCGACGTTGAAGAAGAACCTGAAGAAGACGAAGTTGAAGTGGATGCTGAAGTCAGCATGTCGCAGGAAGACGTTGAGGCTGCGCTTAAAGCCGGCTTAGAGGCGATGGCCAGCGCAATTGGCGATGCCCTTAAGATCAAGATCGACGTTCGCTCTGGTGGTGAAGAAGAAGTAGATGTAGACACCGAAGAAGAAATGGATGTAGACGTTGAAGAAGAAATTATGGAAGAACACGATGATGGAGAGTCCAAGGGCGACAAGGGTAAAGACAAAAAAGACCCAGAGGCCAAGGATTACGAAGACGGTGGTGACCGTGAAGGCGACGAGTCCAAGACTCACGCCGGCAAAGATTACCAAAAAGAGTCCATCAACCGCGATGCGTTAGTAGAGAAAGTAATGAAGCGAGTTGCTGCTCGCCTCGTAAAAGAAGCTAAAGAAGCTAAAAAGTAAAATAAAGAGTGTTACAGACTCAAAAGGGTGGAACTTGTTTCCACCCTTTTGTTTTTGTGTAAAAAATAAACTATTTATTAACGAGGTAAGTTATGAGCACAGAAACAATTTTAAATTTAATTAACGAAGTAATGAACAACGAAAAGTTTTATCTTTTACAAGAACAGAAAGAAGGTCCCAAAACTGTAATTAAGTTTCCCAAATTTAAAATTAATGAAAAGCACTGGGGTAAAAATCTAGGAACGGACGACCGCGCAGTCATTGAAAGAATCGGTGCTCAATTAAAAGGTGGTGATCCACTAGAGCGTGTTGAGTATTTACAGCGCTTTCTTACTGAAACAGAGCAGGTAAAATCAGACATTACGGTTGGCGAAGTTATGGGAACTCTTATGTTTTTAGACATCTTTGCCTCTGTTGTCTTTGAGTTTAATGCTTCTGTCGCAGGATTCTTGTTTGAAGCTTTGTTTGCTGGGATCTTCGAAGGCTTTCAAATCGAAGCTAAAGAAGGTGGTGGAGAGGCTGGCACCACCGATGTTATTCTAAATGTAAAACCAAAGGGCAAAGGCGCAAAGAGCGGTGTCGAGTATTCATTTAAGCTGTTGTCGGATAAAGCTGCAATGATCAAGGGCAGCTTTAAGGATTTAATCGATGGCATTAGTAAAAGTCCAGATGCCGGCGAAACCTACCTTGTTGTTCTTAAGAGCGGAACTGATGAGGTGATGAATTTAGATTTCTATGAGTACGACATCAGTAAAGAAAATTGGTTTGAATGGGTCGGCGTCCCACAAGCAAAACAGGTAGCAGCATACGAAGAAAGAGAATTTGAATTCGGCTCTCCAGAAACTCCAGAGGAGGTCATGACCGCCTTACAGGGTAAATCGATCGTTGTTAAAATTAAAAGCGATGGTCAGTTTATGCCACAAAGACCAGCCGGTTATAGCAAATTAGAGGCTAATGAAAAAAGGCAGTACGCCAAGTCCTATGAAGAAACTGCAGGCGAAGAAGTAGAAGTACGCGTTCCAAAATCAACTTTGAAGGCGGCAGAGATTAAGTCTGCTGAAGGTGCTGCACACGGATTAAAACGAGAGGATGGAGAGGTCCCAACTTATTTAATTGCAGGGAGAAAGTATAAAGTTAAAATTCCTGTTGGTACAAAACGCGCCGTAGATTATGAGAAGAGTGCCAACTTCAAAGAGCTTTATAAAGACTTCTTAAAGCCCGGTGCCTTTGAGGGGCCAAATGGGGAGGACTTTGTAACTTATGTTGGTGAAGGTGTTTATAAGGATGATCCTGAATTCTTTGAGCGCCTTAAAGCCCTTGGCACTTACACAGGTAAAGGCGGCGCGGGCCAATTTTTAACTCGTGGCAGTTACATGAAAAAGCACCCCGATGTAAGAGGCCCAAAGAGGCTGACGCTCGACAGAGACAAGTTCCAGACCGCAGCAAACGCCTACACAGAGTTGGTTGGCAAACAAATCTTTGACATCTTTACCAATTTAAGTAATCTGATCGATGATGTTTCAGGTTATTTCTTAGGTGTGAACGCAAACGAGCGCAATCGATTCGCTACGAAAGCCAAGGCAGAATCGAAACAATTAGCACAGGCCGCAGAGGAAAACTTGGTTGACGTTCCAGAAATGGCAGACCCAACCGGTGAAAAAGCAAAGAGTTTGAGTCGGCAAAAAAGAGCACAGTCCGCCGCCGCCGACCCAACCCCTCCTTTAGATAGGGGTGCCAAAAAGGAATCCAAAGAATTTGATAATCAACTAGAAAAGCTTTTGGCTGAAATATTTAAGAAATAAATTTAACGCTAACTCTTGACAACCTCCGTTAATGTGTTATACTGTTAGGGCACATTGGAGGAAAGATGAGCGTTGTTTTAAGCGATAACGAAGAACTACAAAATAAAACGAAGCGTGGTGTTAACAAGTTAGCAGATTATGTGGCATCGACGTTAGGTCCAAGCGGCCGAAATGTAATTATACATCCGAAGGGAAAGTATCCTTTTATTACAAAGGACGGCGTAACAGTCGCCAATCACTTTACACTAGAAGATCCTGTTGAAAACGCAGCAGCCCTTATTGTTAAACAGGTTGCCAAGCAAACGAATCAAAACGCGGGAGATGGTACCACCACTTCAACGGTGTTGGCTCGTGAAATTTATAACCAATCACTTAAATACTTAAATTCTGGTGTAAATTTAAAGCCGTTCATCGATGGGATGAGCGCAGCCTGTGAAGACGTTATTAAACACCTTAAAGATAATTCTAAATTTATTAAAAGAGTTGAAGATGTAGAGAGTGTAGCCACTATTTCTGCCAATAATGATAGCGAAATTGGAAAACTTATTGCCACCGCTATCGATCAGGCAGGCGCTAATGGCGCGATTTCTATTGAAGAGGCACGATCTCACCAAACAAGCTTGGAGGTAATTGAGGGATTCACAATCGATTCTGGCTTTGTTTCCAACCAGTTTGTTACAGATGAACGCCGAGGTCTTTGTCGATTTGAGGACTGTTTATTGTTTGTTACTGACCACAAGTTAGAATTTGTTGAGCCGGTTATGCCAATTCTAGAATTAGCGGCTAGGGAAAACAAGCCTCTGGTTGTGGTTGCTGATGACATTGAAGGCCAGTTTTTAGCGGCCCTTATTATGAATGCACTTCGTGGATCAATGAAGGTTGTAACAATTAAATCCCCGCGCTATGGTGAGGAACGTCGCAACATTTTAAAAGATTTATGTGTGTCTACCGGGGCCACGTTCTTTAAAAGAGAGAGCGGCAAGCAGTTTAAAGAATTTAAACTAGCAGATTTTGGCCGCTGTAAAACAAGTGAGATTACAGCAACCACTTCTACATTTGTTGGGGGCGCAGGCGATCATAAGAAACTGGATGAGCGTATCGAAATGTTAGAAGAACTCATTGAAAACACGGAGGAACTTCCGGAATGCGACAAGCTCCAAGAGCGTATCACTCGTTTAAGTAGTGGTGTTGCCATTATCCGAGTGGGCGGCGCAACACAGGTGGAAATGATCGAGAAGAGACACCGTGTAGAGGATGCCTTAGAAGCCGTGAGATCTGCACAGGATGGCGGTATTCATGCTGGAGGTGGTATGGCCCTCGTAAGAGCCTATCAGGCGTTAGAGGCGCCCAGTGGCGATCCTGCCACTAGGCTTGGCTATGACGTGGTGAGGGAATCCATGCTGGCTCCGTTCAAGACGCTAGCGGATAACGCCGGCATGTCGGCTGATGTGTGCCTGGGAAAGGTTTTGGAAACGGAAAGTTCTGAGGAAGGGTTCGATTTTTTAAGTGGCGAAATTAAAAATCTACTAAAAGATGGGATCATTGATCCGGTTATGGTCACTTGTACAGCCGTCCGTAATTCTGTATCAGCAGTGGGAACTTTGGTAACAAGCAACCATGCGATTGTGGAGACTAAAGATGTTAGTTAAATACACAAGAATGGAGGAGGCTGATCAATTTAAAACAGCTTTGAAACAAGATGTTCATTTAGCCTTAAGACTTCATCCCAAAATAGATGTACTTTTGAGGGAAATGCTTTCCTCTTTGGGTAAAGAAGAGATCGATCCAAGCATCGCCGCTAACATAAATGAACTGGTGTTGGCCGAAGTAGAAAAGATGATGAATATTTTATTAATGTTAAAGTCAAACCTTCAGCATTTTGAAACACCAACTCAAGAGCCAGAACTTTTAAATGAGAGAGAGAAAAAAGATCCAAAAGCACAGTTGGATAATTTAATTTCTAAAATTGAAGGCATGACCAGCCTTGACAAAGAATAGGTCTGTGCTATAATGTTATTAGATAAAGGAGAAATAAATAATGACTACATTAACAACACGAAGAAATAATATGTTTGATTCACTTTTTAACGATGTGTTTGACGACTTTTTTAACGACAGGGCAGTCGCTCGACCTTACATGAACAATGTTCAAAGAGGCGCTCAAGTGTATAATAATGATGATAATTGGCAGGTTGTCTTTGCGGTCCCCGGTGTCAAGAAGGACGCTGTTGAGATTAAGGTTGATGACCACATTCTAACAGTTTCGTATGATAACAAAACAGAAGGAGAACGCCACAGTTTTGTTTCATCGTTTAGTCGCTCTTGGAATGTTGACCGCGACGTTGACATTGGTAAGATTGATGCCACACACGAAGACGGGGTTTTGACCATTACTATTTCAAAGCCAGAAGCAAAGAAGCGAGTTGTTCGTACTATCCAAGTTAACTAAGGGGGTGGGGGCTTTTGCCCCCCTCTTTCATAGTTAACTTGGGAGTTACAACAATGAACAAACCTTTGTGGAGAGTAGGGGATTTGGTAAAAATAAAACAAAGCTTGGCAATAATTTTAAAAGTTCACACCAAAGCTGGTGATGGTTTTCACTATTTAGTAAGTGAGGGGCCAACGAACAAGACCAAGTGGTTACGAGAGACCTATCTTCAACCTACCGAAGATAAAAAACAAGTATAAAAAAATTTTAAATTGCTTCTTATTGATTGCTTTTTTAACAATCATTACCATTTACAGGTACATCGGAAGGCTTGATATTGCTGTTGAATTAGGTATAATATTGTCTATAAGCTATGTAACACTTCAGCATTTTTTTGAGGCGTTCTGGAGAACCTATGAAGAGGCAACTGAAAATGAAAGATTTGATTGTAGAAAATGCAATAAAACAGGCTTTAAGTATTAAAGAAATTAATCACGAATTAAATAAAAAACTAGGGCTACCAACCTTTAATTTTGTAAATTCATTATCCACATCATGATTTTCTATTTATTGTATGGAAGTGGGCGACTTAGTATGGGTGCGCTTTATGAGCATAGTGGATAGTATGCACGTTAATGTGGAGGCAAGCGTCGTATGGAAGCTGGGTTTAATAATTGACGATAGTTATTTTGAAGCGGGCCTTTACAAAATTTATGTTCCCGAATATGGAATTATGAGAAAGTTTTTTATTACCGACATGCGACTTCTAGAACAGACTCCGACTAATTATGAAACCGATAAATAGGAGGACTGCATGAAAAAGTGGAATGTTCAATTGATTAGAGTGTACGAGACAACGGCTGAAGTTGAAGTACAGGCAGAAAATGAGCAAGATGCCATCCAATTGGCTGAAGACGTTTTATCGCAAGACGAGGAAAGTTGGTCAGATTATGAAAAGATTGACCAGCATGTGGAAAGTGTAAAAGCAATTTAAACTATTTATTTTATGTCACGTTATAATAAAGATATTTATGAAGGGAAGATACATGGCAAGTGGCTAAAGAGAAGCGAGGTTATTTGGAAGACCGTAGGCCCAGCTTTATAAGATAATAAATCACGCTCAAGAACTTTATGACAATCTTCATGACGATGATGAATTGGAGTCGTGGATTCAATCAAAGATAGCAACGATGTCTCATATGATTGGCTCTGTTAAAAATCATTTAGAGTATGAACATAAGCAAGGTGTGCTGGAAGAAGAATAAGACAGGATAAAAGTTGGAAAATTTAATCGGCAACACCCCACTAGTAGAGGTGGCTGACAAAATATACGCAAAACTAGAAACTTATAATCCATCCGGCTCAATCAAAGACCGGATGGCTTATTTTATATTGTCGTGGGCTAAACAGCGCGGCGAGTTGCAACCCGGTGATACTATTGTGGAAGCAACATCTGGCAATACGGGCATCGCTATGTCGATGCTTGGCGCAGCCATGGGTCACTCAGTCATTGTTATTATGCCCCGCAACATGAGCAACGAACGCAAGTGCATGATGCGAACCTATGGTGCTGAAATTATTGAGGTTGGCGATAATGCGTTTAAAGACGCGATAAAATTGCGCGATGAGATGTGTAAAGAAAATAAAAGTTATTTTAATCCTCGACAATTCAGCAACCCCGATAATGTTTGGTGTCATAAGTTTACAACCGGACCAGAAATTATAAAAGAGATGCCACAACTCTCTGCTTTTATTGCTGGGTCGGGAACTGGTGGCACACTAATGGGTGTCAACGAAGCACTAAAGACTCAGAACATACAGGCAAAAATAGTTCAAGTACAACCAGAGGAAAGTAACGCAACTCACGGCATCCAAGGCATTAATGATGGTGAGGACTTTTTATTAGATAAAAACATAGTTGACGAAACAATTTATATTAAGACAGATGACGCAGTAAAAAGAGCTAAAAAGTTAGCAAAAGAGAATGGACTGCTTGTTGGAATTTCATCCGGAGCAAATGTTTTAGCAGCAGAAAAGTGGGTGGAAAAAAATAATCCAGAACGCCCTGTCGTTACTATACTTTGTGACAGAGGCGAGCGCTATTTTAGTTGTTACGAGGACTAATTATAAAGATGAAACTAATCCTTGAAAACTGGCGAAAGTATCTAAAAGAGGGCGCTGAAAACAGCAGCCTTCACATCTTTTTTGACATGGACGGCGTTTTGGTTGATCTTGTTACAACACTGGCCAACAAAATGAATAAAAATCTGTCCCTTGAGCCTGATGAAGTTCATGCTGGTAATAAGAAGGGAATAAAGGTACTGCGTAAATTGAAGGCGCTCGTAACAGAGGTGACGCCCCAACAATTGGAAGATATAACCATTAAAAAAGACGCGGGCGAAGAGAGGACACCAGAAGAGAGGGCAATCAACAATTATGTTTATGTGCTACTTGGTGATAAAACTGGGCAAATCTGGTTAGATATGGAAGTAGCCACTGGTGCACAGGAAATGATTGACGCAGCAAAAGAAAGGGGAAACATTTATGTCTTATCTTCACCGGTTGGACCTATTTCTGTGGAAAAGAAAAAGGAATGGCTAGACCAGCACTTCGGAGGCGAGCCTTTTGTAGATAAGATCTTTTCCTCTGAAAAGGGCGAAGCTTTAGCAGCCACGGGAATTGTTGATAAGGGCGAGACGGCCATTTTAATTGACGACCGCCTTAAATACATAGAGCAGTTCAAAGCTGTCGGTGGCCAAACCATACATCACTACCCGCCGGCAACACCAGAGGCAGTCAATAACACGTTGAATGCTTTGAGGGAACTGTAATGAAACTAATCCTTGAAAACTGGCGAAGGCACCTGAAAGAGATACTAGGTCCGTCTGAAAATGTGCTAAGTGCCCGCCCGACCCTAGCCAAAGAAACTATGGCGAACACCCTATCGGCAGAGGACACATTTAAAGAAGATGCCGAAGCCTTAATGGAGGGCGAAGAGTTATCCGAGCCAGAGCTAGAATTTGAAACGAGTTTAATCAGTAGTCCAAACGAGGAGATTATAAAACGATTTTATGAATCTCTTAATTCTGGAAAAAGATCGGGCTTTTTAACTTACTATGTAGAAGAAGACTTAAGAGAAATGAATCTTTACTTAGTCAAAGACCACAGTGCTGGTTTCGCCATCAAGAGCGACGGAGACATTGTAAGTGTACATAATAACTCCCCCTTAAAAGGTTTGGCTAACAAGTTTCTATCCGCAGCCAAAGGCGGTGGTGGCAGCAAACTTGACCACTTTGATGGATTTTTATCAGGGTTATATCGGAAGCACGGGTTTGGTGATGTTTATGAAGTATATCAGTGGGATGAAGAGTACAGACCAAAAGAATGGGCCTACGATTCAATAGATATTCATAATGAAAAGACCAGCATATATGCTCAAGCTGTTAAGAAAAATTATAATGTTGGCCGCCTCGTAACGCTGTCAGCAGAAAATGGATATAAAATCGAAGCCGTACCAGCGGATAAGGTTAACCAATATAGACACGGAAGACCAGATGTTGTTTTCCGTAAATTGTAAATAGGAGTAGAGCTTGAAGAAATCATTTAAAATTCACGATGGTTGTACTATTGATCTGAGCGAAGTCGTTGCAGTTTGGACTGAAAAATACAGCGATCCAAAACTAGACAGCGAGTGCTACTTATTGAGAACTATGTTTAAGAACAATTCTACTATTCTTACTCTTGGCAACTACGACTCAAAGAGCAAAGCAGATTCGGAATTGAAAAGATTATTAAAACGAAAAAAGGCACCTTGTTCATGAAACTCCTTTTTGAAAATTGGCGTAAGCACCTGAAAGAAGAACTCCTTACTGAGTTCGACAAGACCGACAAAGAAACTCTTATGGCGGAACAAGACCGCTTTACTATTTCCTACGAGATTGAATTAGAATCCAGAGACG
>Ga0209128_1002252_pt1 | contig 12605 bp, 17 predicted proteins | sample ETNvirnome_6_100_FD_184072 | JGI IMG/M metagenome (GOLD analysis project Ga0209128, IMG submission 184072) | Marine viral communities from the Pacific Ocean - ETNP_6_100 (SPAdes) (version 2) | ecosystem: Environmental > Aquatic > Marine > Oceanic | place: Pacific Ocean | collected 2013-06-19 | reverse complement strand
CAACGATTAGCGGGTGTTCAGGATTAGCCGTCTTCACTCTTCCAGGATCTAATGTATCAACGATTGGTTTGTTTTTTAGTTTTAATTCCAGATCGTCGGTTGTATACTTTATACACTTTTTACCTTCCTCACAACTTTTCCCTGTAATTTTAAAAACATCATCAATGTGAAGATTATCCCAAGTAGTATCTAATCCGTGGGCTTCATTCAAATACTCTCGCCAATTTTCAAGTAGGAGTTTCATTTATCAATTGTCCCCATCATCATGTTTTGATCGGTGTGCTGGTAACTTTTTAGTTAAGAAATTAAGTAGTGACCACACATCTGTGCCGAGTATCGGAAAGAAAAAAGGAAATATCGCATGTATTAATTGAGTAATACAAGCTAGCCCCATTCGAAAGCTTATGGCTAGAGCATGCCACATATGCTGCCAATATGTCTCACCAACGGAATAAGGGTGTTTGGTAAACAGGCGCTTTATATATCGTAAAACTTGTCTCATATCTTAATAAATAGTTCTCCATTATACATCACCCACGGGGGGCATATGATCTCTCCGTTTAAAATCGCAGTGCTGGCATTCTTCTGGCTCCTCCATCGTGATCCCACATAGAGGGCACCTGTTCTTTGACTCATCATCATCATCATCATTGTTCGTCATCATCGAGCAAATCCTCCTCTCCCACATCGCTACGCTGGGCTGTATCTGTTTCGGGTAACTCCACACCAAAGATCTCTTCTTCATCGATATCTGGCAGTTGCACAGGGGGTCGCTGCTCTGGTATAGATACTGTATCTTTCTTTGCACACGACACTATAAACAACGCGGCTGTCGCTAAAATATAAAGTGTTAATATAAAACCATATCGTTTTGTCATTTTAATCCTCTGCTCCTTCCCCTACCGGCGCTGTGCCTGGAGGGGCGCTTTTAAATTTGGGGTTTTTGGGGTTTTTAACTCCCGGTCCTACTTTTGTATTATTGCCACCTTTCTTAAGAAGAAAGTCAAGTTCGGCTGGTAATTGTTTTTTCATATTCTTTTGAAATTTTCCTTCTTCCGATAAGGCACCAGTTCCATATAGCCTCTTGACTATTACTCCACCCTTTTTAAGATGTCTCTCGTAATATCCATCCGATAGATGCCGTACAAACTTTGGACCTACCATCTTTTCGATTTGCTCTTCATCAGTTATTGGAGGTGCACCTCTGGATTTCATAATATCTTCCATCTTCTTACTTGCTTCAATCGTATATCCTTCTGACTTAACCATGTTGACTAGTTTTTTCACGAGCATACTTTTACTTAATTTCTCCCCATCAGTGGCTGCTAGCTTAAGTCTGTCGCCTCTTACAAATATAAAGGCATCTGGCATTGGATCTTTGTCAACGTCAATGAGCATGACAATTTCATAGCCTGATTGTAGTTCTTTTGCACTATATGCTGATAAATCTAGACCTTCGGCGCTGTATACCGTCTTGTATTGCTCGAACAAATATTCCATTATCTCTTCATCGATTGTGGAAAGGTCTTGTGTTATCCACTCTTTCTTAGGATGATCTTCAAGATCATAATCTTCTTTTAAGAATTGTCGCCAATTTTCAAGTAGGAGTTTCATTTAACAGAATCCCCAGGATTACCAGTCAGGTTTGCGAGTGAGATATGAAAACGACGATCCGGTTCTGGATCGGATGAACCACCTACTAATTCCATAACTTGATTAACATAATTTCGTAATTCGTCTTGATTTTCCACCCAGACGACCCAAGATTTACGGCCCAATTCGTCATCCGTTCTTTCTTCCCATTCGTTTCCTAAAATAACCGGAGGAGCAGGGGGAAGTTCTCCGGCTTTTGCCAAAGCTTTAAGTTGCTTTCTAAATGGTTTTAAAACGCTTTGATGAGCAAGTGTCACATGTAAGCGCTCATCTCCTAAAGGTACCGCCTCCGGGGGCAAAGTTTCTATAAGCGATTTTGCTTGAGAAATGATCTGCGGCTCAGGCATTAATTTAAGGATGCCACTAAACTTGACTTCTTCTTCTAAATACTCTCGCCAATTTTCAAGTATGAGTTTCATCCTTTCGTCACCAAAAATAAGCCAACATCCGTCATAACTAGTTGATTGGTATCAGGACGCATCATAATGTTTTCTGTGTGCATATCACGGGGGTTGAACCCCATTTGTGTAAGCTGTTTCATCGCGTTTAAGATTCCCTCTATCTCTGGGAATGCGCCCTGGACTCCTGGACCTGAACCTCCGAGGGGTCTATCTTTTGGCATTCCGTATGTCATTGGAATTACTTGTTTTCTATTAACATAATATGTCAAATCGTCCTCAAGGGCACTAGCGGCGGACCAAAATACGGGCAGCCCCCCACCCTTGTTAGCCGGTATACGTAAGTACGTTCGAATTGCGGCTTCGGTTGCGCCTGGGGTTTCCTGAACTCTCGTCTGAATTATAAGCTCTTCCATTTCATTTAATATTGCATTAAAAAGATTTCTCCACTGGGGGGATCTCGGTGTTTTTTGAGACTTTCCAGTTAGAAAAGATTGTTTTCCTGGGCTGTCATCATATACATCAACCATTGTGTATACATTCGGGACCGTGCTCTTTGGCACTGTTTTGTTTACCAAATATGTTCTAAGTGCCCGCTTTGCCGCAGCCTCCATAGCCTCTTTTTTTATGCCCATATATTTTCTTTCGGCTCGTAGTATGCTGTTCTTCTTCAAGACATCAAGAATAATTTCATAAACTGCGTTTTCGTCTTTGAGAAGTCTCTCTTCCTTTTCTGGTGAATATTCTCCTTTTATAGCAGCGGCGGATGAAAATATTTGGTTTACAACATTTTCTGGAGCGGGTTTAAGAAGCTCCATAAATATAATTAAATGTTTACCGCTTGAATCCTCAAATAAATTATAAACATCCACCACATATTCTTTGACATCATCAGGCAGCTTGTCCCTATTCTTTATTATCCAATTATAGTTTTTGCGCTCACTATAATATTGAGGCAGATGCCTTCCTACAATTTTGGCTGCAAGTCGTTGTCTAGTTTCTTTATCCTCGACCTCGTAAACTACTCCCATCCTTCCCTCTCCAAGATATTTAATCAGGGTATACCCAGCTTCCTCAATGGCTGTTGCGTGGGTTGGTGGTAACGGCGGCAACACATTGCGATTGTCGTCGTAGCGAGTGTCTTCTTCGTTAATGAACTTGCGCCAATGCTCGAATAGGAGTTTCATTTTTTGAGCCGCTCTGCTATTATTGAACGAACTCTTGCCCGAACGCTTTCCACGATATCGTCTCGCTTTCCTTTCCATTCATAGCTCTGTTTCTGATTGTGGCTGGCACCGCGAGTGCCTAGTTCATCCCGAACATATTTCTTCCAAAATTGCGGAACGCCGTTGTTATCAGGATATACGTTGGCATACGGTGTTCTTTCACTTTCCAGTCTATCCAAATAAACAACTGCCGCATGCTTTTCAACCCCGCTCATTTTACCAAAGTTCTCTTTGAACCATTGTAGGACTTGGACAATGCTAGTGCGAATATTTTCTGGCTCAGATAATATTTTATTGTCTATTCTTACGATATGACCAAGTGCCATTGAGCCGTCAAGGATGCTTTGCTCGCCCTCTTTCTCTATCCCTCTTTGCTCAGCGGTCATCTCATCATATACATCTCTTAGTTTTTGAACGATATCATCGTAATTCTTGTCTAGGCTCTTTATGAATGCCATGGTTGCGTGAGCCTCATCGGTAGTATGATATTTAGTAAAAGTAACTTGCACGCTGCCCCTAAGTTGCTTTGCGTCTAATGGTCCGTCTTTCAAGTATACCATCATTGAAGGATCTTCCCACCCTTCTTTGCCGGTTGTCTCTGGTTCCTTATATGCTCCTTTAAGTGGCAGTTCAAGTTGCCGCTGAGCGGCTTCGTGAGCCTCTACAAAATATTGCTTAATAGCGTTGCCTGCTTTAAGATCAAACTCAGAAGAATACCACCCACGATCACTCCCCGCAGGTTGCGTTGCCCTCATTACATTAAACAATATTTTATCTCTACTGCCTGGACCATGAAACGTCTTACCATAGTCACCGATAGGGGGAGGAGTTGCAGCGTCACCGAGATCTGCGTTTTCCACCATCTCATAAAGAAGCGCAATTATTCCTCCGGTTTTGTTAATATGAAGTCTGAAGTGCTGTAAATCTAACTCTGTAATTTGACTGGTTATATCTTTTTGTGCTCTATCCCATCTTTCAGGAGCAAGAACTTTATTTTTAACAAGCTCGTTGCGGAGTTCTTCTTTGTATTCCACATACTCTTGCCCTGCATATAAGCCAATAATATTGTCAATAAAATTTTCTGCGTTGTCTCGATACTCTTGTCTCTGCTCGTTGCCTATATCCCATCCTCCCATACAATCGTCGCAAGTCATCCTTGCCTGAATTTGTAGAGTTGGCCAACCGTCTGACTCCTTATTGGTGAAATCATACTCATACTGAAGGTCCATATAATCTTGATCGACTCCCTCCTGATATGATTTTTCTATTGCCTCCTCGTCGTCCCAGACGTATTTCTCATCTTCCTCTTCAGACTCCACATCCCATCCCACGGGAAACTCAAATATTATGTTTGCTACTGCGGTCATACCCTCGTCGTTGTCGCCATAGATTTCAAACCCAATCACATCGGGTGTTCCCGTCTCGCTTAGTTCGACATTGGCATATTCGGAAAGTTTCTGACCTTCTTCATATAAGTCTATTCCAGGATCGGGTGGGTCATCGTCAAGACTTTCTTGAATGCCGCCAACTATTTCCATCCACTTTTCCTCACCCCAAATCTGCTTATAATCATATAGCGCCTCGCCTCCAGCAAGCTGATCATCGGTTTCGTCATAGGCATCCCAAGGATCATTGGCTTCCAGATGATCTCCGTCATAAACAAAAGCAACTTTGCCTCGATCTGAAGTCTCCATCTTGTCTACGTCTGCTGCGTCTTTATCAAGAATAAAGAAGAACACTGCTCCTTGCTCATTGGTATATTGATCCCAATAGTTGCGGGCTTCTGTTGCTGAGATACACCACTTGGTGCCTTGTCCATAATAACAAGAAGCTTCTTCTGAACCTGGACGAACAACAAGGGTTGTCTTGTCCTGGTAAATTCTATCTGCGTCTCCCCGGACCTTTTCTTTAAAGAGTTTCTCTGCGTCTTTTTTAGTTTTTACTTCTTCTGCATTTCTTATTGCCTGATCGAGAGCATCGAATGATTTATATGAGTGAATGTCTTTTCCGCCTTGTTCAGCGGGCATATATTTGTTTAGATCGTGAAATTGTTGAACTTTGACTCCAATAGCGTAGGCGGGATTGTTGAGCCGATTCTCTGGGACATTCTCGTCTGTAGCATACTTAAGAAGCAGCTTGGCCATCTGCGCTAAATATTTATTATTGTCAGAAGGATCCGCCTTCGCAAGCTGGTCAATAATAGTTGAAGGAAGTCTGTCCCCATATTTCTTTTTAACATCATCAAGTCGTCCTTCAAGTAGGACGCGATTAAAAATCATCCGATCAACTTTCCAGTTTTCACGCCTCTCCCAAAGCATATCCTTCATGCTTTTTCTTTGGTTGGAGGTTTGGACTTTATTTAAATATTGCCGCCAGCCGTTTACAAAGTTATTGTTCATATGTTGTGTGCCCTAGACGCAGAGATTCACTATAAATAGTATTTATAAAAACAAAAAGAGGCACCAATTGGTGCCTCTTTAGGGTGATGCTAAACTTACTTTTTATAAACTCACTTAACCTTGATGGTGCGAGCGTAAGTTTTAACATCTGCGTTGGGAACCGATAGGGTAAGGATACCATTATCGTAGTTAGCGGCGATGTTGTCGGCATCGGTTCCCTCTGGAAGTCGCCAAGAGCGACTGAAAGAAGAGCAGGCGAAGGAGGTGTTCGTGTTATCTTCTTGGGTATAAGAAATTGTAAGAGTATCCGAATCAATATTCACATTGATATCATCCTTCTTAACGCCGGGAGCGGCAACAGAAATCTGATATCCCTTGTCGGTCTTCGATACGTTATAATTAGCGTCGATCCCTCTCGACCGGCGAGATGTGTTTGTGAACGGATAAGCCACGGCATCGTCAAAAAACGAATCGAATAAACGATCCGAAAGAAAAGATCCGAATGGACTGGTGAGTGTGCCCCGAAAGGGGGTAAGTGTGCTTGACATAGTGTGTGTTCTCCTCTAAGTTGTCAACCCCTCCTGTGAGGGTATCTATAATATAATCACCTTTAACGCAATCGTCAAGTGAAAATTCAAACTTTTTTATTATATTTTGCTCTCGTAAGCGTGAGATCCACATCAGGAATAAACGTTGTCCCCTCATGACTGCCTTTGGTAATAGACATTACCAAGTTTGGCGTTTGTTTGCTGATATCCACATATGCCTTGTTGGAGTCCATTGACGACTCAACAAGATCACACTGTATTTTCTCAGTGCTATAGTTAAAACTAATAACTGTCCAAATCATTTTTCATCCTTTCGTGGTCTTCCACGTTTTCTGGGTACTCGTCCAATTCCGCCAGCACCCCAGAATTGTTTATTCTTTCTTTGGTCTGTAATAAGAAGAGCCTCGATATATTCTCCCTCATCATCCTTCTTAAGACGATACTGAAGAGGTAATTCCTCCAAGACACCGCATAGAGGCTGCGGTTTCTTTTTCTGATACTTTTTACGAGGGGGAGGTTGATTTAAGTGTTCAATGCATCCTTTTACGACATCTTCTTCTGATAGACCTTCTGCAAGATATTTGTGATGCTCTACATTAATATAAACACCGACTACCCAGTGGGTCGTTCCAAACGTTTTGAAATTAAAATTAGAACCGTGATATCTTCCAAGCTTTTTCTTTTTGTTATATCCTGGAAGAACATTATGATATTCCTCTTGGGGGCGTAATGTGCATTCGATCATGTATTATCCTTTTAACAATGCTGATTTTGATTGTGCTAGCTTTTCTTCTATAGAGTCGGGGGAGCCAATGACTGTAATATCGAATGACCCGTGTCCGCCATTTATATGCAATTTTGTAAACTGGTGTCGTCCGTCCAGACCGTCTGGTAAAAGACCGTTCTCCTCTTTTAGCACCCGCAGTGTCTGTTCGTCTTCTCGTAAACAAATAACAAAATCAGGATTCACATAAATAGGTCGAATCTCATATCCATTGCTTTTGGATGTAAAGCGATTCTGTTTAAATACTTCTGTCAATTTGACCGTCGCCATACTCACTCCTTATCATGGGATATAAACTATTTTGGTCTATGACCCAACTTTCTCCTTCGAACAAAACTTCATAACAATTATCCATTGCTCCCAAAACCACAGCAGAAGAGGGTTTTGAAAGTATATGATATTTGTGTAACGCAGTGGTTCCCTTTTTAAACTGTTTTAATGTTGCTGCTGAAGGGATAAACGCAAGGTCACCCTTCTTCATCGCTGCCCTCTTGGACTGATTCTTCTTTTTCCGGCGCTTGTGGGTTTTCTATATGATCTACATATCCACTAAGAATAGCCATACAATCTTCCAATCTGGTGTCTATCTTGGCAAGATGAAGTCGAATCGCGTGTAGAGATCGTAGCTCTGTGTTGCCATGTTCTAAAAGCGATTCTTGATCTGCTTGTTCAACTATTATTGTTTTTTCAAGATTGGATGTGCTGTGAGACACCAATCCTAGTTCATACTGTACAGATCGCAAAAGATGCGCGATATCTTTCGGAATGTCATCAAAATCTGTTTGTACGCTGAATGTTACGTTCATATTTTTCTCCATATTAATAATATTATATCCGATTTCTCGGTGTGTGTCAAGTATTTTTTATTTTTTTATTGAAAATTTTAGCCAGCGCTCTTCCACAATGTGGGTAGTGGTATCATCGATTGGCAATATTTTATATTTTTTTGTATTTTTGGCAGCAGTCGTAATTGGCTCTGGTCCTATTTGGATAACAATGAATACATTTTTATCATTTGTGATATTGCAGGGATTGTTTTTTCTTAACGATACATAATCATTAACTTTAAACTTTGTCTTTGAAAAATGAGATTCCAAAACTTTTTGGGCATATTTGTTTTGTGTTAGAGATGTATATTGTTTTTCAGAGGGAATAAAATCTTTATCATAAAGCACGCGATATGCCAAATCCCCATAATAAGGAGGGTTCTCACAATAATATAGGGCACATATTTTCATTATTTCTCTTTTTGTATCGTCATATTTTTCAAACCAAGTGACATCTATTTCATCCTGTTTGCAAAGGTAGTTTTTTTCAATTTCACAAAAAGCCTTATATTGTTTGTTAGTGATTCCTCCATATTTTTTATATCCAACAAGTAACGACGAGAGGAATGAAAATGCATTTGGACTGATATCATATTCGTCTTTGAGTTTATTGATGCGTTTTAGGACATCGGGGTCGGCTGTGCGAGGAGTGTTCACTTTCTTATATGAAGAATAGTAGTCCATTTTACCTCCTAAAAACCCCCTCCCTGTATTATGCTGTCCCAAAACAACTTACCTAGCAACACCAAAATACTCGATATTATAATCCATTGAATTCGTGATGTGCTTTCTTTCCATAATTCCAGCGCCCTTAGTCTAGCATATAGACCCGAATCGGGATTATAAACCGCTTCCTTGATTTTAGAAATATCTTCACACATGCGCTCCTGATTTGCGCCTAGTGAGTCAATACCATTGAGCAAACGCTCAAGTTTGGCATTAAGTTCAATCAGTGTTTCAGAATGTTCGTCCATCACTAATATATAGTCACTTGACTCTTATTGACACTCTACAATAGCATAATTTGCCGTAATTAAAGTGCCTGCCGCAGAAGCTGCATTTTGAAGAGCACAGCGGGTAACCTTGGCAGGGTCTATAATACCGAATTCTATCATATCTTCAAGTTCTCTCGTAGCAAAATCATACCCCCAGTTGTTTTCTTCTCTGGAAACTCTAGATACAATAAGATCTGCCGACTCGCCAGCATTGATAGCCATTTGTCTCATTGGCTCTTCCGCTGCCCCTTTGATAATCTCAAGCCCCAACGCTTGTTCATCATTATCGGCTGTTATATTTAAACTCTCTGCTGCTCGCAAGAGTGCTACTCCACCCCCTGCTACTATTCCTTCCTGTTGTGCTGATTTGACCGCTTCTAACGCATCTTCAATCCGATGCTTCTTTTCTATCATCTCGATTTCCGTTGCTCCTCCCACGCGAATCACTGCGACACCAGAGGCTAATTTAGTAATTCTATCTTGAAGACGTTCGCACTCATGTAGGTTATCATTCTCTACCAATTGTGCCTTAAGCGATTCAATTCTTTCCTCAACCTCATCAAAGCCGCCTTTGCCTCCCATTATCGTCGTCATATATCTTGTAATTTCAACCTTTGTAGCGGCTCCCAGATCTTGAAGTTTTGCTTCTTGCGTTCGCATACCACTTAGCCGACTAACAAATGTTGCCCCCGTAGAGATAGCCAAATCTTCAAGAATGCCCCTACGTTCTTCGCCGTAGCGCGGGGCTTTAATAGCGGTGACCTTCATTGTGCCCCGCACCGTATTCATGATAAGAGCCGCGAGTGCTTGTCCCTCTATCTCTTCGCACACTATTACAAGTGGGCGGTTTTCTCTTGCCACTACTTCTAAGACTGGGAGGATTTGATCAATTGTATCAATCTTTTCATCGGTCACCAAGAAAAGTGGGTTAGCATATATAGCCATTGCGGTTCGCTCATTCGTAACAAAGGCAGAAGCTGCCCAGCCGGAGGCAAATCGAAAGCCTTCAATTAAGTCAAGCGATGTTTCAATCGAGCGTGCCTGCTCGATTGTGATAGCACCGTCCTTGCCAGCCTGATCAACAGCGGTCGCAACAAGTTTTCCAATAACCTCGTCCCCATTTGCAGAAATAGTTGCTATTCTTTCAATATCGTCCAAGGAAGAGATGGGGCGAGCAAGCTCTTCCAAGTTGTTTACCACAACCTCAACCGCTTTATCAATGCCCCGCTTAAGCTCTACAGGCGATACGCCAGCAGTAATATAGCGTTGCGCGTGCTGAAGGATTGCGCGGCATAGAATGGTCGTGGTAGTCGTCCCATCGCCTGCATCAGAGTTTGTTTGTTCTGCTGCCTGCTTAATAACCTGCGCTCCTGCATTCATAAAATAATCTTCGAAGTCTACAAAGCGAGCTACTGTAACACCGTCCTTGGTGATTATGGGGCGCTTGCCTCTTTCTTGTAGAATGACGTTGCGACCCTTGGGACCAAGTGTTGTCGCAACATTATCTGCGAGGGTTTCAACGCCCTTTAAAATCTTTGATTGTAGCTCTTCGTTAGAGCAATATTGTTTTGTCATTATGTTCCCTTGTTAATTATTAATACTTCTTTAGAGTTTTTATCTGAAGACATGCCATACTTCCAATCTGGATATAATATATCATAGTTCTCGTACAATTTCAATATCTCTGGACAATTATTATAAGATAATATCCAGTTATCTCGCCCTTTTAATATAGTCGCCAACCCTAAATGGTCAAATCCTTTGTGGGCGTTTCCCCTGTCTCCGTAAAGCGTTTCTTTATCCTTACCCAAAAGATAAGGGGGGTCAAGATATAAGAAAGCATCCGGGTGCTTTGAGATTGATTCTTTAAAGTCAGCTTTCTCAACTGAAAAGTTCTCTGCCTTAAAGTCTCTTATTCTTTGAATCGATGACTCTGTAAATCTTTTCTCTGCCGCCTGTTTGGAGTAACCTCCAGCAATAGTCGCGCCAGAGAACGAACTCCGGTTGAGGGCATAGAATATAGCAGCATAATTATTGTCGCCTGTTGGCATATTGCGTAAGTCTTCTTGTAGTGTTTTAAATGTTTCCTTGTCCAGTGGTCTGTATGACGCAGCGGTGGATGCCAGCTTTTCTGGATCTTCGATTAAGTGTGTCCAGAAACAGACAAGCGGATCGAATATATCATACGCATATACACGGACACCCTCTGTTGCTAAGGTGAGTTCAATTGATCCTCCTCCAACGAAAGGAGAGCATAGTTCTTTTATATTATTTGGAAAGTGGGGCAAGAGGTGTTTAACTGCTCTGGTCTTGCCACCAGGATACCTAAGTGGTGATTTCAAGGTTTACTCTTTAAATTTGGTTTATTTTGCAGCAAGTGCAGCTTTGTTGGACTTCTTTAATGCGTTAAAGTATTTAATCGCCGCTGCCATAGCTTTTGTTTTAATATCGAATCTATAAGCTGGCTTTCCGCCAATATTGACGCCGGGTATTATAGTACGACCACTTTTAGGTCTTATACCCAGAGTCATGGCTTTAGAAAAAATATCAATAGAATCTTCATAGCCCTCCACGCCTGGAGCTAATACAAAAAAGTGTTCTGGAGACAGTATATATTCCGCTGCTGCCCCTGGTGAGTCCCTAAACATTCTGCGTCCTGTCAAAACCTCATCGGTAAATGTGCGTCGAAAATCCTCATCAAAATCTAGAAGACGGTTGATTTCCCTTGTTAAATATTCAGCATGATTTTGTTCCCACACTCCCTGATCTAGTGCTTGTATAAGAATCTTACCTTGCGCGTCAATAATTTCGCTGTCCAATAAAGCTTGATATCTTTTAAGAGCTTTGTCCCTAACCTGTTTGTTGCGGGATTTAAGATCTTTACCTATAAGTGTTTTAACCCTTGTGGGTGTGATGCGAACTTGTTTCCCCACTCTTTTCATCTTAGCCATTATCTTATTTAAATCACGCTTAAATTGCGCCAATGTGTGTGCTGTAACCTCTTTTTCCACTTCTTCCCACTGTTTAAAAACCTCAGTAAACACTTCGCTCATCTGTAGAGCGGTGCTGGCTGCTTCATTGGTTTGCCCTTGTACATCTCCTGATAGTTTTACGGAAATGGTCTTTTGGCCAAAAACAATATCAGTTTTTATCTCGACTTTTGTTTTTCCTCCCGTTGGCACTTGTCTACCAATTGTTTGCATATCTGCCTGTGCGAGATCTTCCATCGTAATTGCACCGGACTCTAGAGCTAGATCTATAGATCTGTCAGCGAGATCTCCAAGTGTGCTCTTCGGATTTTTGGCAGGATATGACTGCTGAGCCCATGTGGGACAACAGGCATATTCAGGATCAGAAAGAGGTGCGGCATTTGCTCTTTGTCGTGCTTGATACACTACAACCCATTCAAATCTCTTGCCCGCTTCTTTGGGCGATTCTGTGGCACATTCTTGGCTTAAGACTTCTGGGTTCTGTTCTCCCATCAACTCTTCAACCAGTCGGAAAAGATCGAAGGTTTCAAAGGAGTCGGTGAAGTAATTTTCAACTAATAGATCAAGCTCGTTCATAATATATAAATAGTTTTAATATCCGATTAAATCACCTTCTGTAATCAGAGTATAAGTAAAAGAGTTTCCAAAACGTTTTTCCGATCTCTTCATTAGTTCCATGAAGTCTTTAAAGTCCGTGGCATTTTTGAAAACCTGACAGCCTGCCGAATATGCATTTACGAGTTCTGCCTCGCCTGTGGACCGACTTCGATGCAGATTGATACCGA
>Ga0209128_1002249_pt1 | contig 12607 bp, 28 predicted proteins | sample ETNvirnome_6_100_FD_184072 | JGI IMG/M metagenome (GOLD analysis project Ga0209128, IMG submission 184072) | Marine viral communities from the Pacific Ocean - ETNP_6_100 (SPAdes) (version 2) | ecosystem: Environmental > Aquatic > Marine > Oceanic | place: Pacific Ocean | collected 2013-06-19 | reverse complement strand
ATATGGAAATCCAACAAGATCATCTTAAGCAACTCGTCGAACAAAGAACTGAACTTGGTGAGCAAATGCAAAAACTCAATGAGAGTTCTACCGAGACTAGGAATCTCTTCCTTAAAGTACAAGGAGCAATTGAATATCTCGAGAGTGTTGGCACAAAACTCCCTGAGGCAGTCGCAGAAGAGGCACCAGAGGTATCTGAGACTGAAGTAGTGGAATCACCCGCTGAATGAATTACAACCCCCTTAGAGGGGGTTTTTTAATGGGGATTGACAGGACTCCAATGATCCTATAGACTAGGTTTGTCGCCTTTGAAGATTAGGAGTATCTAAGAATGGGATTTAATCTCGGAGATTTGGTTGAGTACCAAGACTACAGAGGAATTGTTGACTTTATCGATACCTCTTACATTGTGATTAGAGGGTGTGTTTCTTCTACTAATGGTAATCCTCCAAGACTACTTATTTTTCCACAGTATCAAGATAAAGTTAATATTATTGAGAAGACTACTTTGAGTAATGATGAGGTAGTCGATTTGCTGAAAGATCAGAAGTACTCCTGTCCAATTAAATAACTGTCACACCCTCGCGAGGGTGTTTTTATGTTATGATGTAATCATTGAGTTTTTTTATTGATGAAGATTTACGCTCACTGCCCACGAGAATGGATGGAACTCCACGAATTGGGTCGTCGTATGTTTGGATTGTTTGTTGGACATACCAAGCACGAATATCTTGAGGAGAGATGGGACAATGGAGATTACTCACACTTTATTGAAGAACCTCACGTCATTGCTGAGTATGATGCACATCCAGAGATTACGGATCATTGGATTCACGATGAGTTAATGCTTGAAGATGGTTGGTATCGATATAACCGACTGTCTGAGTTTGGTAGATCACCTGACTTTTTTGTTACTGATAAAGATCGAGAGACTGCCCTGAGGATTCTCAGGGAAGCAGTTGAACGGGTGAATAAATATTTTGTCGATTACGAACTGCAATACGGAGAATCGCCTGCTAAGGAGAAGAAAAAGTCAAAGGATCGTACTAAAGAGTATCATCGTCGCATCAAACCACATCTTATGAATCTGATGTTGGAGATGCAACTACAAGATCTTGATAAAGATGCTAAGATTGTAGTCTTTTCCGATGCTTATGCTCGTGCCTGTGAGTATCTACTGTCAAAAGGATTTACTAACATCACAACAGATACAGAGCACAACGATACACTTAAAGCAGTGAGTAATGATGTACTAGACAAGGTGAACGTAGTGACTAAAGCAACAGGAAAATTTGATGTGGTGATTGGTAATCCACCATATCAACTTGGTAAGAATAGTAACTTTTATGTCCAGTTTATTGACGAGGCAGCAGAGGTTACTGACGAGGGTGGTCGAGTTATTTTGATCACACCAAATCGTTTTATTATGCCTCACACTCCAGCATCTAAATCTTTGCTGGGAAACTTCCAAGTCAACAAAATGTGGATCGATGTTAATAAGTATTTCCCTGGTGTTGGTACTAATATCGGTATGTTTAGCGCAACTAGATCCTCGCGAGGACACGTAGGTACATGTGTAGTCGAGTTTGTTGATGGTAATCAGGCAGAACTTGATCCTAGTTTGCCTAACATCCCAAGCAAGATGCCAACACTAGAAGGTATCAAACTGTTTGACGAGATCAAACAACTTAAGACCTTTACATTTACCACTAAGCAACCCACACACGAGAACTATGTTTATGTGTGTCGTCAGTGGAAATCTGACAAGGGTCGTATCTACTTTGATGCTGAGGTTGGACACTCTACTAGCAATGAAAAACGTGATGGTAGATATATTGAAACTGATAAACCTCAAGAAGTTTGTGACTACTTGAGGTCTACTGATTATGCAAGAGAGTTACATCAACTGTTTGGTGATCAAATGAACATTTGGCCTTTCCTTTGGAATTATATTCCTACTTGCCTTTGATGTCTTTTAGGAGATTATCAATCCCTGCCTTTGCTTTATTCTCTTTGTTGTTTCTTGCTCTTTCACGTCTCTGTTCAGGTGTGATTCCTCTCTCCTTTGCTTTATCTGAAGCGAGAGACTTTTTGTACTTAGATTTTACTTTATCTTTGTCACCTTTATATCCTCTACCTAAACCTTTTTGTGGTGTGCCAGTCCATCCACCACCTTCAGATTTACCTTGAGTTCTTCCAACAGTAACATCACTATCATGTGATCCTGCTTTACCTACTGCTCCTTCATCAACTTGATACATTGCTTGATATATGCGCGTAAGATCTTGATAAGTTCTCTTGTCCATGTTAGAATCTCTCTATGTCTATAGGTTTATTTATAAAAATGTCTAAAAACAAACATAATCAAACTGTAGGTTCTACAGTAGAAAGAACTGATGAAAGAATTAATCAAAATGCTGAGGTATTTACACCTCCTGAGTTGACTATTGATATGGTAAATGAGATTCCTAGGGATAAACTTATGAATCCAGACTCTCGTTTTATTGATAACTCTGCAGGGAGTGGAAACTTTCTCGTTGCTCTCAAAAATGAGTTGGTAAAATATCACGAGGAGCAATATGTGTTGGACAATATGATATATGCTGTTGAATTGATGGCGGATAATCATAAAGAACTGTGTGAGAGGTTAGGTGTATCAATTGATCATCCACATTATGTTAATGCTGACGCACTTAAATATGATTATTCCTTTGGAAATCCTGTAGGATTGGAAAATTATATGGAGTAAGTGTGACAGTTGGGGAAGTGTCCACTATCTTCCCCATTTCCGTTTTAATGCCTTATATTATTCACATCAGCAAAAACACCGATGAAAGTTGAACTCAAGCGTAGTGAGTGGGAATGTTATATTGACACACCAGATAGTGTAATTGAAACAATCAATTCGTATTTTACATATGTTTTAGACCAAAAATCTAACGCATTTGAAGCACAAAGAGAGATGTATAAATTTGGAGAAATGTTTAGGGAGTGGGGATTTACTGACAGTGAATGTAATGAAGTAATCACCCGAGTTATTAACAAAAAATACAAGTCAAATATCAATCGTTGGAGTTCAATCCTCGAGGTAGCGTGACAGTCTCCAAACTGTCCACTTTTTTCCTCCATAGGCACTTAAATGCCTTATATTACTTACATCGACACGGATCACGCCTTTGACTATCACTCTCCGACCACATCAGCAGCGAGCACTTGATTCACTGCTGCAGAATGCTCGTGGACAGGTAATCTTCCCAACTGGCGGCGGTAAAACTCTCGTCGGTATTATGGACGCTCAGCGTAGATTCAGCATCAAAAGTCCTCGCACTATTGTTGTTGTTTCTCCAAGAATCTTGCTCGCTGACCAGTTGTGCTCTGAGTATCTTGAGCACATTACTAATGCAAACGTCCTGCACGTTCACTCTGGCAAGACCAAACATTTCACTACCACTAAGGTTGACCAGATCAAACTTTTCGTTGATATGTGTCAGACAGTGCGTGAGCACGTTATCATCTTTGCCACATACAATTCACTTGCTAAAGTGATGGACTCTGGTATTGCTGTTGATACGATCTACTTCGACGAGGCACATAACAGTGTCAAGCGTAACTTCTTCCCCGCGACTGAGTACTTCTCACACAACGCAGATCGTTGCTATTTCTTTACAGCAACGCGCAAGACTTCGGTCACTATCAACAAACCAGGGATGAATGATGATCACGTTTATGGCAAAATTATTTGCCACGTCTCTGCTCCTGAGTTGGTTGACGGAGGTTTCATTCTACCTCCTAAAGTGAAGGTCATTGAGATGGACAAAGTGGATAAAAAGTCCCTGACTCCACATCTTGAGAGCAACAACATTCTCTCTACTATTGATGACATTGGCACCAAGAAAATCCTTGTTGCTGCCAAGACTACGCGCCAGTTGCAGAACCTGTTCCTGACAGATTTTGCTCTTGAGTTGTGCATTCGTGGTTATTCTTACCTCTACATCACATCCAAGACGGGTGCAATCATTGACGGTGTGAAAGTCTCCCGAGAGCAATTCTTTGAGACTCTTAATGCTTGGGGACGCGATTCTTCCAAGAAGTTTGTTGTCTTGCATCGCTCTATCCTGTCTGAGGGTATTAATGTGAGTCAACTTGAAGCAGTCATCTTTATGCGTAATATGGATGTTATCGAAATGACTCAGACTGTCGGTCGTGTGTTGCGTAAAGGTGGAAAAGAAAAGACCTACGGTTTCTGTGTTGTCCCTGTTTATTCCAATGTGGGTGTATCTACTCAACGCGCATTGCAGACAGTTATTGATACTGTGTTTGAGAAAGGAGAGATCCTTGACTCTGTTGTCCGCCGCTAATTACTCACCAATTTACTACAATGAAAAAACAATTTGTTTGTGTCAAACCCAAGAGCAAAGATGCTGAGGAAGTATTCAATTATATGATGGACCGTTTGCATTCTTGTGTCATCAAATCTAAGGAGTCAAACACTCTAACACTATCGTCAATCTCTGGACGGTATGAATTTACTATGGACAAAGAAACTGACAAAAACTGGGAGATCATCAAATGAAGAACTTCTTTGGCATCCTAATTGTAATGTATGGCACTGCACTTTCAATGGTGTTTGGTGTACATACTCTGGTAGATTATGAGGCACTTCAAGGTGCTGTAGCAAGAGGATCTGAGCGGACTGAAGTACGTCACCGGCAAAATGTAGGGTTTCAAGGTGTATGGTTCCTGATGTCTAATATAATGATTATTCAGGGTCTTTCTATGGCATCAAGTAGAAGAAAGGATTAGTGCGACAGTCGCCAAGGTGTCCACTGTTTCCCCACTGGACACCAAAATCGTGTATATTAAAAGAGTCAAACAAAGGCAAACAAATGACTCCCGAACAACAGTATCAACAACTGTTTGAGCAAATGTATCAACTTTGTGAGGACAATCAATGGGGTGATCCTTTCAGTTATGCTCGCTCCCGTGAAATACATATGGCAGGTGTGTTAGGTCACACTATTGCAGATGATTACAGCGGGGCAGATGCTTTTGATGAAGATGGTGGTGCAGAATATAAATCAACTATTGCAAATTCTATCAATGCAACGTATAATGGTATCAGTGTTCAAGATACTTGGGAAGATCAAGAACGCTATTTGATTGAAGATAAGATTGGTAAATATAAAAATCATTATTATGCACGTTACGAGGACGGAAAGATTGTAGAAGTATGGAAACTTGATTGTAATGATGTCCTTGCAATTGTCCTCCCTAAAGCACAGAAACAATATCCTAAAAAGAAAGCGGGTAATGCCAAAGATCCCCGCATTGGTGTTACAATCTCTAAGAAAGAAATATATGCTGTTGGCACTTGTATCCTAGGTTGAATATGGACTCTAAAGAACTTATGTACTCATCAGGTAACAATGATGAGTGTTACACACCAGATTACGCTGTTACTCCCATCCTGAAGTATATTCCAAGGGATGCAAAAGTATGGTGTCCATTTGACAAGGCAGAGAGTGAGTTTGTTAAGCAAATTTCACTGACTCGTAGTGTTGAATACTCTCATATTGATGATGGTAAGGATTTCTTTACCTATGAACCTGTTCATTTCGATGTAATTGTATCCAATCCCCCATTTACAAATAAGCGTAGATTCTTTGAGAGAGCATTATCATTCAACAAACCATTTGCGTTGATTATGACTAACACTTGGTTGAATGATTCTGCACCAAAGCAGTTATTCAAGGACAAAGACTTGCAGTTGCTGATGTTTGACAAGCGGATGAAGTTTACTGCTCCTGATGGTAGACCAAATGATAAGATTACGTTTAGTAGTTCATACTATTGTTGGAACTTTCTACCAAAACAACTCATAATGGAAGAGTTAATCATACCAAAAAGTAATAGTAAAGCAGTGTTGCCCTTGTGACAGTTGTTAAACTGTCTACCATTCCCCCTACAGGGTCCAGAATCCTGTATATTAAAAGAGTCAAAGCAACGGACACCGATGACTACTGAAACCTTCGCTGATTATGTCGCTCAGCAAGATGCAAGGAACACGATTCAGACTAACGTTACAAAGTATTGTCTGATGCTGTGTGATGCTCTCGCTGACAACTTCAAGTCACGGAACAATGGTAAACTGGATGGATATAAGTTTTATCTTGAATCTAACGGTCGTAAGTATCACCGTATTGTGATGGAAACTGGTGGTGGTAATCGTAGTGTCCACGCCTTTGTTGATAAAAAGACTGGTGAAGTTTATAAACCAGCATCCTGGAAAGCACCTGCTAAGCATGTAAGATATAACCTGTTAATCATCAAGGAGCGTGAAGATATTCTAGAGAATTGTGATTGGAGCGGGTCGTATTTGTATCTTAACCGCTGATTATGGATTGCAAATACACTAAAGCATAACTTATTGATGCAAACCACAACAGCAACTTACAAAATCAATCTAACATCATGGGCACACGATCACGCATTGGCATTCAACTTTCAGATGATTCTATCCTCTCTGTTTATCATCATTGGGATGGTTATCCAGAGTGGTTGGGTCGTATTTTAAACACACATTACAATTCTAAGAATAAAGTAGAAGAACTAATTGATGGTGGTGATATGTCTTGTGCTTGGACAAAAGAGCGATGGACTGGTAAACAATTAGCACCATACGTGAAAGAGATTAAAGAATCTCGTAGATATGGTCCTCAATACTATTCACAACGCGGAGAAGATTGTCCCCCTCGTCTTGATAAGGACTTGTGTGAATATCTTCTCCCTGATGGTAGTGAGGAGTTTGCATATGTCTTCCGTAATGATCAATGGGTGTGCTATAATATGCATCACTTTGATGATACGAAACTACCAGAAGTTGTTTCAATTCCTAAAGGTGCATTGATGGATTGATGCCCCTAATTCTTATCAACCTTACTAACAATCGTCATGACTACATTAGCACAACTCAAGACCAAAATCAACAAACTAATTGAAAATCAAGGAGAAGAATCACCAGTTGCCGCATTCATCTATACTAAGGAAGATGTGGTAGAATATGATGATGACGGAAATGAAGTTGAGATTGAAGATGATAGGATAATTGAAGATGTGTTATATGAAGTAGAATATATTGAAAGCATTTACACTTATATTCATGAGAGTATAGAGGATGAACTTAGACATAGATCTTAAGGAGGTAGCACCATGACTATTACACAACGAGCATACGACAAAATTGGTGACCTTCTTGAACAAGAGGAGGCAAGGATTAAAGAGGAATTGAGTGATAAACCGGAATGGGTAGCACAAGAGATAGTCAACGAATTGTGGGAGGCACACGAACTATTGTATGACGCATTGTGAGCACTAAAAAAGATTTTGAAAAGTGGTTATCAGAATGCCCCGTAGATTACTACCAAGTTTTTGGTAAAAACACTTATATGTTCCTTGTTAATCGATTTGAAGAAACTGACACCGATGATGACACAAATGACTCTGACTGATGATACCATCATTTACGAATGGTGCTTTGAGTTTTACTCACCTAAGGAGGAAGAATGGGTTGATTATGGTTACTGGACTCTCTCCGATGACCAACAATCAGCAACTGAACTTTTGTTGATTGATGAGGAGAATGAGGTGGAGCATTTGAGTTGCTCACTCAACACCTGGACGTATAAACAATTTAAGCAGAATCAGGGTGAGAATAGTTTAGAATTGATTCGCGACCTCTGACCCTTGTGACAGTTGGCAAACCGTCCACTAATCCCCCTTTTGGGTCCAGAATCCTGTATATTAAAAGAGTCAAAGCAACGCATTCAATGTCAACCGCAAGAGAAGAACTTAAGCGCATCCTTTCACAACCTGAAACACGGATTAAGTATGCTTTTGAGTTTATGAATGACTTTGTTGATGATGAAGATACTAAAATAAAGTGTTATAATCAGATCGCAATATGGTCTGATAAACTTGATTGGTCAGAAGCACACTATTGATCATTAAGCAACACTCACTCTCACCTCTTTATTATGTCTTACGTCACTTACGATTGGAAAGTAGATTACACTACTCCCAGAACTGCTGGCACTCGTACTATGGTTGTGCAAGCACCATACGCTGCTGAAGCAGAAGAATTGGTTGAAGGTATGGTCCCTGGATGTACTGTTACCGGACATTCTCAAGGTAGAAAGTATTCTGACGGTGAGGCAGTTGGTGATTCTTATGGTGGATTTGGCGGCATAGGTGAAAATATGACTGGCGAAGCATTCGGTGTGCTTTGTCTTATTGCCCTCGTATTGTGGGCGTTGCCGGTGTTAAAATGGGTGCTACTTGTCTCTGCTATTGGTGGCGCTGCCTATGGCATTATGATGATAGTTGAAAAAATCAAAGACTAATAGTATAATACAAACAAACTCCAATCAATCACATTTTGCTATGACTGACCAACAACTTTGCGATCACTTTGTTGAAATTATTGAAACTGATATTGCCAAGGTAAAAGAGAGACTTATTGAACTGTCCTTGAATGAGGAAACTCACCTGGATTGTACCGCTCTGTTTATGGAATACAATGACATCCTGAGTGATAACAGCGAGCAGGAAATCCTTTGTATTAACAGTGAGACAGGAGAGGTAAATACTTACTTCATTGAACCTAATGACGACGATGATTGAGCACCCAGAATCACTCTATGCTGAGATACTTGAGTATTATAAATGGACGAATCAACAAGACTTATACTCGCTTTACAACAAGTTGAGAACATCTGTAGTCTCACAAAAAACAACGAATACAGGGTTTTCATTCACAACAAACTCATCTCAGTAAAATATGAATTAGAGCGACAACTTAGCAACCTGAGCAACAATGGAACTTCCTCCTGATTTTATTCACACAGCACCAAAAGGTTACTCCTATGAAGTTGAACAGATCAAGCGTAATTATCTTGCTATCTGGATTGTCAATCATAGCATCTTTTCTTATACCAATACACCTCCCCGATCAATTTGGGGATTCGTCAAATACAAGACAACAAAAAAGGGAGGCACTTCGCGCACTTACTATGCCCCCATCAACAGTAATAAAGTAGGAAAAGAAGTGGACATAAATGATACTCAACCTTATTCGGCAATGCAATTAAATCTTACAGCACTGGAGGCGGCATTCTTTTAATAAATTGATTTTTCCTCATTCCTGGACGCGGCAAACGTCCTATCCTACCTGACGGACAGAAATATGGAAAAAACAAAGTTTGACTCTAGTGATCCCTAGGGATCTCAGCGGTGAGACCGTTGAGACTGACTGAGCACCACTGGAGACAGACTGAAACCAGTCGCTGAACTGTCCACTAATCCACCCACAGGACTCAGAATCCTGTATATTAAAAGAGTCAAACAAAGCAACACTATGGAAGACACTCTCTGGTCAGAAATCAATGATGCTCCCGGTGAAATCTTCGATATCCCAGAACTTCAGGATGAGAAAGAGTTCAAACTTGATGAGTATCTTAAGGGTGATTATGACTATTGAGAGAGAACTTCCTCTCACAAAAGAGGAGGCAGATTTATTATTTGAGTGTGTGGACTTCTTTATGGACGATCCACCGGACCACTTCAATCGTGACGTGCTTGATTCACTCTTTGCCAAACTTATTGTATTTTGATTATGACTGACCCTAAACTTTCTCCCTTCCAACTGAACAAAATGAAAGAGAGATATGCTGAGATGGTTATTGATGGAATGGACATAGATTCGCTCTGTGAGTTTGCTTATGAGCAGATTTTGATAGGTGTCCACGAATATAATCAGGATGAAATGCTTGATGAAGTTGAGATGATTTATGATAAAGAAGTAGCAATGGGATTGATACCAGAGGCAACAATCTCTGACCTTGAATCTACCGCTCCTGATTATGGTGTTGGCAAATGACAGTTGATCTTCGCTTAATTGGTTGTATTGATAGACTAACAGAATCAGTCAATGTTTGTTATGAAGCAGACGGATCTGAGTCTGCTGTTGATTACAAAAAGTCATATCCTTATGCGACAGGGTTTTCACGCTCGGCAATGAAATCTGTTATAAGTGAACTTAAATCTATTGTCAGTGAGATGCGGGACAGTCCTTAGAGTGGCACACGGTGTCCCCACTGGACACCAAAATCGTGTATATTAAAAGAGTCAAATAAAGGCACTGCAATGTCTGAAACCGTCAAAACTTACCCTCTCTTTGCTGAACTTATGACTGCTACGATTCCTCAGACTGTTTTCATTCCTACAGTCAATGATGACAACGTTGAATATATCAATGTATGGGATAATGATGACGCAGAACCACTTTATGTGACCTCGGGATGTATCTTTACCATTGACAGTGAGGGAATGTTATTTTATGCTCCTCGGTATAGTAGTGATGGACATTTTGATGTGGAAGAGATGGATGTGGTTGATTTTGTTGATGAATATGACAAAGAGTATATTGAGGAGATCCGTAATACTTTGATTGCAGAATACAAGCGTCTGGGTTGGTATTTCCAACGCTGATATGCTATACTGTTTACACATTGGAGGAAACACAAAATGACAATGGAATACAACAAAGTGTGGGAGGTTATGAATGATCTGGAGAGTGCATTCAATAACATTGTAACCATTGAATCTCTGGTGAGTTATGCTCAAGCAGAGATGGAAGAAGGACGTACAGAGAATGTATCAGCAGCAATCGATGCCCTTAAGTCATACTTGCCTATTTACTGTGACTTATATGATAAGGCATCAAAAAGAGCGTGGAATAACACTGTGCTAACGTGTAAAACAGGAGATAAGTATCACACAGATACAGTAGATCTTTACACAAACCCCGCAGATTCCTAAACCAATGCAAATTACAAGAGCAAAACACGACCAGTTGATTGAACTCATTGAGGATTCTGTTGAATACTTCTGCGATGAGAATATGGTGGCAGGTGAAGTTGTCTACACCATCCTTCATTGTTATTCAAAGGCAAAAATCGCACAATTAAAAGGAGAATGTGTCTGATGGTGTGACAGTTGTCAAGGTATCCACTGTTTCCCCACTGGACACCAAAATCGTGTATATTAAAAGAGTCAAACAAAGGCACTGAGTAAATCCAATGACAAAACGAACCAACTTCCCTGGATTTATTGACGAGACTACAAATGAATTAGTCCTAATCAAGGCATCCTATCTAACACGAGTAAAGAAAACTACAAGAGCAAGTAAATGGGGAAAACGGATAATCTGCCCTCATTGTAATAGTGAGCAGACAGTATATCATTTTTCTTGGTCTGATTTAATGTGTACTAAATGTAAAGAAATGGTTGATAAGTATGACTGGTGGGTAGCAACTAATCCTACAAAGTTCTCTAAAAGATTAACACTTTGTGACCCTAAAGTTAAGTATTATGTTGATAAGGATAGCGTAGATAATGAATATAAAAGTCGTTGTTCTTGGTCTTCCTACACCTCAGATAATGGACAAGTTTTAGATGCAACCAAGGGTGCACCCAAGTCTATCAATTCTCATTTTTAACTCAACATCATGACCGACCAAATTCAACTCACAACAGAACAGCAAGCATTACTTGATTATATCCAAGATATAATTGAATATGCTGATGAGGAATTGATTGAAGAATTAGATGATAATGGTATAGAAACTGTTGAGCAGTTTGAGGATGCTTTTGCTGGTTCTTATGATGATAATACTTATGGATCACAATCAGCAGAAGCACAATTCTGTGAGGAATTAGTATCAGATTGTGGGTATCTTGAAGGTGATCTTCCCTCATTTATTAGTAATCATATTGATTATCAATCGATCTGGGATCGTGAGTTAATTCATGACTATTTCACTATTGAGCATAACAATACATCACTATTTTTCTCAAGGCACTTTTAACTATGACACTTGGCAAGGTGTCCACTAATCCCCCATTCTCCTCTGGAATGGGTTATATTATAAGAGTCAAACAAACACATCTCATGCAAGTCACAAACAGCACAACAATCGTTGATTTTTTCCCTGAGGCATTTGTTGCCGAGGCAGATGATATCAAAGGCATGAAAGTTGTAATCAAACGTTTTAACAAGCGTGTCACATTCCGTGCTAATGGTCAAAAATCATACAGCACAGTTACTGAGATCGATGCTCGTAATGATTGGGAATCACGTATTGCTAACGGTGCTGAGGTTACTAACTTCAACCTAGACAAAATGCCTCGCGAAGAGTATTCTCCCATGGCATGTGTTGGTTGATTAAGTAATAATGAGGGTCGCACAGTATTAATCGTAAAACCCTCTATTTTTTTCTCTACCTGACACCATGAACAAATTTGAATCCCCTGCTATGACTGCCCGTGCAACAATCAAGGCAAATGTTCTTAAATACACTGCACTATTATGTAAATCACTAGAGGATAATTATACCAATAGAGTTAAATGCAACAACTATCGTATTGTACCTGTTAATTAAACATTAGGCAGTCATTGAATGCTCTTAAAAAGCGTCTTATGATTGCCTAATTTTTTTCATAATGTTCATTACTTGATCTTTTGTTAATACAGTATAACCCTTACTCTCTA
>Ga0209128_1002247_pt1 | contig 12611 bp, 11 predicted proteins | sample ETNvirnome_6_100_FD_184072 | JGI IMG/M metagenome (GOLD analysis project Ga0209128, IMG submission 184072) | Marine viral communities from the Pacific Ocean - ETNP_6_100 (SPAdes) (version 2) | ecosystem: Environmental > Aquatic > Marine > Oceanic | place: Pacific Ocean | collected 2013-06-19 | reverse complement strand
ATGAAAGAAGCCAAAGAATATAAGAACGAAGTATTTACCAAGTCCGACCGCATTTATCGTTTGTTAAATGAGGTCCTAGACGATGAGTGATGAGGCTAACCAGTTTCACGACGATTGGAATGAGTTCCTAAACGAAGAAGAGCGACTCGAAGAACTCTTTGGTCGTGCCAAGGACCTTGCTAGTCGCGCTGGCAAGAAGTGGGACGCCGCAAAAGCCTCGGACATGGGCAAGGCACTAGGGAAGAAGTTCACCGATGCCGGCAGCACAATCGCTTCTAAAGTCGGCGCCGGACCCCATGGACAACTTAGCTTTAAGGACCAAGAAGCCGCCTGGAAAGGGATGTCCAACTTGCCCGATTGGACAAAAGACCCGGTTCGAGTTAAAAGGCAGTATGTGATAGCTAACAACAAAAACCTCGCTGAATTAAATGATTTGCATGATTGGATGGTAACTCTGACCGGCATGGCAAAAGAAACCGGCGAGCAATCTGCAGTGCAAACAATGGGCGGTTTGGCATATTGGTGGACGGGACGCAGCGAGGTGAGTGACACAGACAAGCAGCGATGGGCTAGTTTAGAATCTAAAGCTAAAACAGTAGCAGACGCTTGGCCCGAAGACGCAAATGAGATTGAGTTGGGTGAAGATGGAAAATCTGCAGTTTTTTCGGGCGCACCAAAAATAAGCAGCCCGGGCGCCATCGATGTGATGGTCTTGAGATATTTAAATGAGAGATATAAAGGAAAATCCTATGCCGCTATCGAAAACGATTGGAGGACGGGCAAAGCTGAACTAAATGAATCCCTCGAAAAGATCTACAATAAGGAAGCCGGACTCCTAGGAGGAGACAAACCATACAGAGAGCCGGCCACTGGACTAGTCGGCGCAGCAAAAGACGTCATTAGGTCCGGAATAGAAGCTAATAGATCGGTAGAAGAACCAGCGCCTGCAGACACCGAAGCACCCGCAACGCCGCCCGTGGAACGCTCTAGAGCCGCAGAGGGAGTTTCAAATTCACATAAATCTAAATTGAACGAGATTGGTCTTCCCAAGTTCAGACGTAACAAAAAGAAGAAGTGCCCCAAAATCCCCTTAAGGGTTTTGAAACAAGATTTTAAACTTATTAATCCAGACCCCGCCACGCCCACATTGGTAATTATAGGTTCGTTAGAAGAAGAAGGTTTTGACGTGATCCCCCCTTTGTATGAAGGAATGAAAGAGATATGGCAGCAACAAGATTTGAACACCGCACAACGAAAAGAGGCAAATGAGGCTTATGTGATTTTTGAGGAGAAACTCAAGAAAGCGTTTCGCGATCCCTTCTATGACTATGTAAAGTTTCTAATTAAGTTATGGAAAACTCGCCTCAAACAAACGTTTGAAAGTTATGTCCAGTTGCGAGAGGCAGCCAATCAAGCAAGTTGTAAGGAAGCTGCCGGGGGACCCTCTGCAAAGTGGGCTGCGGACAATGCAGCGAAAGCCCTGCCATACTTAAAAGGTACCCCCGAAGAACAAGCAAAGGCCCGCGACTGGATCCATGACCTCGAAGACTCCAAAAAAACGGCCATTGTGAAGGCTTTGAAGGATTTAGGTCATGATTTTGAAGCGTCGGAAGAACAGCCGGCCGGGCCCGATCTCCAAGAATCAATTGAAGATAGATGGAAGCGTTTAGCTTTATTATAAAAAAGAGGAAAACATGAAAAAGACAGAACTAAAACAACTCATCAAGCCTTTGGTAAAGGAGTGTATCCATGAAGTCCTTATTGAAGAAGGTCTTTTATCAAATGTGGTTGCAGAGGTTGCCAAAGGAATGCAAGGAAATCTGGTAGTAGAAAAGACTCAAAAGAAGAAAGAAAATCTCTACACAGAAGACTTGCAGATGAAGCGTAAGACTGCAGAAACCAATGCAAAAATGGTCGAACATAGAAAGAAGATAATGGAGACGATAGGAAAAGGCGCTTACAATGGGGTAGATCTCTTTGAAGGCACGACCCCCATGGTAGGCGGCGACTCTCAACAAACACACACAGACCTAGGAAACCCTAGCGATTCTGGTGTTGACATCTCTTCTTTAGTAGGCGGCGCCTCAAAGATTTGGCAAGCGATAAAGTAGGATAAAATGAAAAAAGCTAATGTTGTTGTTCATGCTAAAGAGTGTCGTGGCAATCCCGAGAAGATGATTCGCAAATTCATTAAGAAGACTAAAAAAGCCCGGATCGTTGAAGAAGTAAAAGAACGACAATCTTATAAAAAGCCTTCTGTAAAAAAGAAAGAAAAGCAAATCCGAGCCGAAAGGCAGCGCCAGCGCGATGAAAGAAAAAAACAAAGAGCGACCGAAAGGCGCAGAAGAACAGATAATTGACTATTTAGAACATAGACAAGGAAGCAGTAGAAGTAGATAGGTACTATTTACATTGTATTAACATATTAGGAGTTTCAAATGGCATATTCATCATGGGCGCCACCAGGCCTAAACAACGTCGGTTCATATCAGGTTAGCGGAAGACCTTGGGCATACACCGGTGCCACCTCTACTTCCGCGGAAGTACTTTCATTCCCAGAGGTAACACGCTGGATCACCGTCAGAAATACTCATGCTAGCATTGGTATGCAAATAGCTTTCTCGGAAGCCGGACTAAGTGGTACAGAATATTTTAGCCTAGGCGCAACATCTGAGATCAGCATGGAAGTTAAGATCAGCCAACTCTGGATTAAAGGTGCCGGCACCGGAACTGTTTCAGTTGTAGCAGGACTTACCAACATCGGACCAGGGAGTTGCTCGGGTGTAGATGGGCCCTCTTGGAGCGGTTCCGCCGGAGTAGGTTAATAATGGCAACGTTTAACTGGGCGTATATAACCCCTGACGATCATGGCGCGGCCTTTGGTCCGACCGGATCTGTGCAGTTTATGTCAGGAGCCAGAGATACCTCTGGGTCTTACAATTTTATGTATCACACTGCCGCAGTTGGAGAGTTGGCGGCTAATACTCTGGTGCTAACTGGCACATTAGTTGTAACAGGCACAATCAGCGCAAGTCACTTCCATATCGAAGATGTAACGCGCATCGACTCTACGGGTTCTACTACGTTTGGAAACACCAACGACGATAATCATATCCGCACCGGCAGCATGTTCGTTGGCGAAGTTAGTGCGTATCCACTGTTTAGTGTCGATACTACTTCGAATCAGGTTATTTTTAGTGGATCTGGACACAGGACAAATTATACCCTAGTAGCTGCCTCTCCTTGGACTTCAAGTGCGGAGTCGCACATAGTCGGAATATCTGCGGCAGGCAACGTTGAGATTCGCTTGCATTCCGCATCCATCGCCGGACAGGGGCAAGTTTTAGTGATTAAAGATCAAGTAAGTTCTCGTTCTGGCATTATTTCTATAAGCGCGTCTGCCCCGAATAGTATTGAGTCCAATGGTTATTACGAACTATCTGGTACAATGCCGGCAATCAACTTATATACGGATGGAACGAACTGGTTTGTGTATTAATACTACCTATGTATATAAGGGGAGCACAAACAAGTGGGCTATAATTCACTATCGGGTACAATTAATGTTGCGTCAGTTGATCTAGCCGGCCTCGATGCGATTGTAGCAAACACTGTTTCCGGCAGCCTTCTTTACGGCGACGGCACTGATATCGCCAATGTCCCGCGCATTGTAGCCAACGCTACAACCGATAACTTGCTGACTGTTGGCGCTAACGCCAACCAGATGGTAGGAGAGTCGAACCTCACTTTCAACGGCTCTGTGCTCAATTTAAACGGCGCCCTGACGGCTAGCATAGGTGTGTCTGCGTCTATCTTTTATGGTGATGGCTCTGGGCTAACTAATGTATTGGCAGACCATGTGGTGGCGGAGGGCCCTACCTATGCCCTTCAATACCATGACACTGATGGAGATCTGACTGGCTCTGCTAATTTTCTATATTCAGGAAGCACATTATCCCTTACAGGCACTTTGAATATGAGCGGCGGCATGAATCTAGAGGGCTCCTTAATACCGACGACTGCCAATGTTCACGATCTTGGCAGCGCCTTAAGTCCATGGCGCGATCTATACATTTCCGGAAGTTCTATTCACTTTGGCTCGGACGTCTTGAGTGTTGGCAATGACAACAACTTAAAGTTTGGATCAGGCAGCCTTACCAAGGGCTTTGATGTCGGGTTCATGAACTTCAGAAATAACGGTATCTTCATGGATGAGGGCCGCTTATTTAAGCTCCGAGCATATCAAATTCAAATGTTTGGCGGCGTGGGTTTTGTACGGAAAGTTGTTTCCGATGACTATACAATACGAGAGGTTGACTATTTGATAGGAATACAATCCGACACACTAACGGCTTCTGCTACTTTGACTCTCCCCGCCGCGACTAGTCTTTTAAACGGGCAGACTTATGTTATAAAGGACGAGGGTGGGGCAATCGATACCCATGCTGTGACTATTACTACAACAGGTGACGATACTATCGACGGGCAAAATTCGATAGTTTTGCAGTCTCCTTATTCATCTATTCAGCTTTATTGCAACGGTGCCAATAAATACTTTATCTGCTAATAAAATAGAGCCTCCAGCGTACTAATTAAGAGCGATACCCTGTGGCCAATGCAGGCTGCGGGTATCACTATTATAGCAAAAAATAACTTAATATGGAGGGTTTATTTAATGGCTTATAAATTTCAAATTGGCGCCGCCAAGATGTCTGGGTCTCTCGAACAAGAGGGAAACGTCGACATTGAGGAGTCCGGTGTACTCAAAATCGCAGGAACAACAGTAATCGATGCATCACGCAACGTTTCGCCTGCCTTACTTAAAATGCCAGATGTGACATCTGGCAAGATTCTTGTTGCAGATGGCACAAGTTACCAAGAAGTCGCTGTTTCTGGCGATGTTTCTATAGCGTCTAGCGGTGCAGTGACTATTGCAGACGATGCAGTTGGCGCTGATCAACTTGCTTCTAACGCAGTTGTTAACGCTTCGATTGCTTCTGGCGCTGCTATCGACATGGACAAGCTTGACGGCGGCTCTTTGGCTGCTTCCTTGACTGACCTTGCCGATGGTGACTTAATGTATGCTGGTGACATCACTGATAGCAACAACCTTAAGAGTATTACTTTTGGTAACCTTGAAGACGCAATCTTCGGAAACGTTAGCTCTGATGCAACCATCGCTGCTGGTGGTGCTCTGACTATCGCTGACGATGCTGTTAGTCTTGCCAAAATGGCTGGTCTTGCTCGTGGTAAGTTTATTGTTGGTGATTCTTCTGGAAATCCAAGCGCTCTTGCTCTTGGAACCACCGCGCAGTTCTTAGTTTCTGATAATGATGATGCTATCTGGCGTACTTTGAGTGGCGATGCTACTTTGGGTGCTGACGGCGCATTAACAATTGCAGACGATGCAGTCGGCGCTGATCAACTTGCTTCTAACGCAGTTGTTAACGCTTCTGTTGCTTCTGGCGCTGCCATTGCTTATAGCAAGATGGAATCCGTCGCAACTGGTAAAGTTGTCGTTGGTAACGGCTCGGGCGTTGGTGCTATCGTTGACATTAGTGGTGATGCAACCCTAGCCGGCACCGGTGCTCTGACTATTGCTAACGATGCAGTTATAACTGCAAAAATTCTTGATGCGAACGTTACGTTGGCTAAAGTACAAGATGTTGCTGCTAACAGTCTGCTTATTCGCAACGCGAATTCTTCCGGTGTACTTAGTGAGCTTGCGCTTGCTACTACCGAAATCATGATCGGTGACGGTACTGGTATGGTCGCCGCTGCTTTAAGTGGTGACGTCTCAATGAGTAACACAGGTGCAGTCAGTATCGGTGCTACAAAAGTCACTGGCGCTATGCTTAACAATGACGTTATCTCGGCTCAAACCGAGTTGGCTTCTGATGGTCTTGCCGCTGCTGATGAGTTTATGATCAGCGATGCTGGAACATTAAAGAAAATTGGTGTTGACAATCTGTTCAAAGATGGTCCAGGTTTGCTTACTGCTGCCGCTATTAACGTAGCTGCTGATCACTTTATGTTCCTTGATAATGGTGCAACTGGTGACGCAAAAACTGAATCTATCGTTGACCTCGTGTCTGCAATGGCTGGTGCAGGTCTTACCGCCACCAACGGTGTTCTTTCTACTGATGGTGGTTCTGTAACTGACTGGGGTGTCGGCGAAAACCGCACCCTTTCTGAAGGTTTTAACTACAGAGCGGCCGCGGCACTTGTTAGCAACCAGGATCTACAATTGCCTGGGGCAGTTGCTCCGTCTATAGGTGATGTCGTTCATGTTAAAGCTCCGGCTTCACTGGGCGAATATGATCTCACGATCTCTTGCTATGCTGCTCAGACAGTCGACGGTTATACAAGCATTGAGCTTGAAACCGGCGGTGCTGCTGTGTCAATGGTGTATCTCGCATCTGGTTCTTGGGGCATCTTCTAGGATATACTTTTATATCATTTGAAGATTGTTCTTCTCTTGGGCGTCCCTCTTTATGGGGGGCGTCCTTTTTTTTGTACTACTTATATAAGCGAGAGGTAAAATGAAAATCCTAGATCTACATGGAATGTATCACGATTCAGTGCAGAGAAAGGTGGAGAACTTTATCTTATCAAACGACACTCCTTTAAAAATTGTAACAGGAGGGTCTCCCCGCATGAAAGAGTTGGTATTTCAGATCCTCGATAGACACGATTTTAGATACTATCCCGAAAATTATGCAAATTTTGGTGCGTTCATAGTAATAAACAAGTGATCTTAATCTATTTATAGCAAGAGGAAACATGCATGGCTTATAATACCCTAAAAGGAAAGGTTAACTTTTCAAACTCTAGCACCGGCTCAATCGAGAGTATGGTCGACGATTACAGTACACAGACTATTGCAGGAGTAAAGACATTTTCCAGCACTGTCTCCGCTAGCGCATTCTATGATACCACAACAGGCGACCCATTGGCCGCCGCCGCGCTCACTGCGATCGCTAGCGATGGAGCAGCTAGAATAATTGTTTCAGATGGCGATGGTACAGCAACTTGTTATAGCAACCTGACTTATGATGGCACAACTTTGACAGCCTCTGTATCTGGCTCCGCCGCTGCCCTTACTGGGATCCCGCTCGAGCCCTATAAAGTTAGCGGACAGCTTTCCGCTTCTAATGTCTATTTTGGAGATGGATTACAAGATTCATCTAATAAGCTGGCAGCACAGGCAGGAGATAGCATTTCGGTCGGTGCCGGCGGCATTGCTGTAGACTTGGCAACGACCGGTGGTCTTGCGCATGATGCCGGTAAGCTTAAAGTGAGCCCAAATGATGCAACTACCAAAGCTTCTACTAGTGATAACGACATGTTTATCATTGCAGATTCAGACGCCTCGAATGCCACAAAGAAGATCACAGCGACTGTTTTAGGTACGTATATGCAGAACGCTCTAACATTTACGACACCCGGTGGATCTGATGCTCAATTGCAGTATAAGAATGGCTCGGCATTCGCCGGCAGTTCAAATCTGACATTCAATACCGACACGTTGACCACTGTTAATGTTTCGGCGTCAGGGCACGTCTCTTCAAGTTTATTTGTGGGCAACGGGTCGGGCTTAACTAATGTAAATGCCGCCCTTGTACCGGCAGGAGTCGACACGAATGTACAGTTCAACAGCGGCTCCACTTTCAGCGGGAGCAACAATCTTAACTTTAATTACGATGCGGCTACTCCTGTTTTGCAAATTACTGGCGACTTAAGCGCCTCAAACGACTTCGCAGTTGGGAGAGACTCTCTCTTTGGACGAGACACCACGGTTATAGGAGACGTCATCTCGTATGGCAATGTGTCAGCTTCTTTGAATATTTCGGCTAGCAACTTCTATGGCAGCGGCCAAGAGTTGACTGATCTGCCTATTGGCAATTACACCGCAAATCGTCTGGTTTTTTGCGGAGCATCTACAAACACTCTTGACGCCTTCAGCGGACTAACTTGGGCGAATCCTACTTTAAGCGTACCGGGAACAGTTTCGGCAACCAACGTATCAGCTTCCGGACACGTGTCCTCAAGTCTCTTTGTGGGAAATGGATCGGGACTAACGAACTTGCCAGCATCAGATCCATTCCCGTATACAGGCAATGTTGCGATTACTGGAACTCTTACCACTACTGATGACATCAATCTATTAGACGACAAGAAGCTCAACTTGGGCGATTCCGCCGATGCTCTTATCGAATACGATTCAGGAATAGGCAGACTCGTTATTTCAGGCTCCGCCATAGGTATGGAGCTAGTGGGTGGCAACATAGGTGTGGATTACCCAGGCGGAACAGTGGTTTCTGGTACTGCTGGCGGCGCAGGTAGTTTTCTCGCACTCAACAGTTCTCACCAAGTTGTTGTGGCGACACCAGCACCAGGCGATCCATTCCCGTATACAGGCAATGTTGCGATTACTGGAACTCTTACCACTACTGATGACATCAATCTATTAGACGACAAGAAGCTCAACTTGGGCGATTCCGCAGATGCTCTTATCGAATTCAATTCAGGAATAGGCAGGCTTGCCATTTCAGGTTCAGCCACAGGTATTGAGCTAATGGGTGGCAACATAGGTGTGGATTACCCAGGCGGAACAGTGGTTTCTGGTACTGCTGGTGGCGCAGGTAGTTTTCTCGCACTCAACAGTTCTCACCAAGTTGTTGTGGCAACACCAGCAGGCGGAGGCTCGGCATTCCCATACACAGGCAATGCAGTGATATCGGGAACGCTCGATGTCAGCGGCTCAATAGAGAAACTAGGATATATCCAGCTTGGCAGAGGCACTGATCAGAATCTTTTAATAGACGTTAGTAATCCGCAAGTTAGACCATCAACCGGAGCAAGAGATGTGACTTCCCTATCATCGCTTACTCCAACAACGACTCCTATTTTCGTAGTTGAATGGGATAAGACCGTTCGATTAGATGATTCACATTATTCGTCCAGTGCTACAGGAATAGTCGTAACAGAAACAGGAGATTATAAGTTATCATATAGTATTAACTATGCACAAGACACCCCTAATAACGCGCGCAGCAATATGAAATCCTTTGCAGCAATAAACTTCTCAGGCTCCGCCGTCACAACTGGCTCGGCGACAACAATTCCATTCAGTCATGCATACTGCTATCTTAGGGGCGATGGTGGCACGAACTGGGGCGGCGACAGCGGCGGCAACGCTACAACTCGTTTCGGAACAGGGCAATGTACCACTATTATGTCAGCTAGTGAAGGGGATACGATTAATCTAGCCTGTCAATTTTTCGGAGGCGCTACTAGTGGAGACTTTGATGTGAAGTTGCTGGCTAATCAATCATGGATAACGTTAGAAAAGATATAGCATCAAACAAATAAGGCATTTCGCTTTTTGTGCTACTATTTATTCTGAATAACCACCTTTCCGGGAGACACCTACATGTCCAATTTGCTTAAAGAGGCTATCGTAGACGCCAAGGCTTTGAAAGAAGCTGCACTTAAAAACGCAGAAGCTACCATTATTGATAAGTACTCTGACGAAGTGAAACAAACTATTGAGAGCCTGTTAGAGCAAGATGAATTAGATGCTGTCCAAACTGATTTCGGTGCTGACCCCATGGCAGATCCTATGGCAGATCCAATGGCCACAGAGCCGACCCCCGAATACAAAGAAGTGACGGAAGACGAGATTCCTCTTGCAGCAACCGACAACCTTGCAGATGAAGAGGGCAAAAACCTAGAGTCTTTTCCCGAAGAAGGGGAGGAAGTAGAATTTAACGTAAACCTCGGCGCCTTGCAAGAAGCCATTCAAGAGCTTAAGCAACAAGCGGACATTGACGAAGAAATTGAAATCACTGAAGAAGATTTGGCAGAGTTACTTTCCAACGATGACGAAGTTATCGAAGAGGAAGAAGAGGCTATTACTATAGACGACGAAGCAGACGAAGAAAAAGCAGATTCCGGCGCCATGGCAGCTGCAGGTCTCGAAGAAGACCAAGAAGTCTCTGACGAACTCCTCGACGCCGTTATGGAACGCTTAACTGTTGACATGTCTGCCGAGCTATCCGGCTGGGCCGGCAGAAGTGCCGAAAGCGTCAAATGGGAAATGGAAAAGGGTCTTGCTGCTCGCCGCAGTACAGACGCAATGGAAGAATTAGAGCCCCTCAAGAAGGCTCAAGAAGAGTTAACTTTTGAAAACAAACAACTCAAGCAACAAGTTTCAAAATATAAACAAGTCGTGGGCGAATTGAAAGAGACGTTAGTCGAAACCAATTTGTCAAATGGCCGTTTACTATACACGAACCGTGTTCTTAGAAATACCTCCTTGAATGAGCGACAAAAAACAAGAATTGTCGAAGCGATTTCTAATGCTGGTTCCGTCACAGAAGCAAAGACAATATACGACACGCTTCAAAGCACAGTGCAGGCTGCCCCAAAACGTAGCCCTCAATCACTAAGCGAAGCTATCGGACGTCGTTCTTCTGTAATCCGTGCTACTCGTCAAGAGAGCACAGCAGTCGATCCAATTTCGGATCGGATGCAACGACTAGCAGGCATTAAGTAAATTAATGTCCGATATATAATATACAATTAAGGAGGTATTTAAAAATGGCTAGTATTATTGAAAGACTCACCGAAGGTGTAGTCAATCGTGATATGCGCGCCGAAGGTCACGCTTTGTTATCAAAGTGGGAGCGCACAGGACTTTTAGAAGGTCTTGATAACGACCGTAACAAGCAGGCAATGGCTCGACTCTTAGAGAATCAGGCTAAAGAATTGCTTCGCGAATCCAGTTCAATGAGCGCAGGAGATGTTGAGGGCTTTGCAGCCGTAGCATTCCCAATCGTTCGTCGTGTATTCGCAGGACTAATCGCAAACGATCTCGTTTCGGTTCAACCAATGAGTCTACCTAGTGGTCTCATTTTCTTCCTGGACTTTGTGTTCTCACCGAACATCGGTTCTTCAAGTACACTAAACACTAGGTTTGGAAACGTCGCTGATAAGTCCATCTATGGTACTGATCAGGTTGGTTCACAAATCACCGGTGGTGTTGATCTTCTAGGTACCCTTAAGGGTGACCTTGGTGGTCCTCGCACAGTTGGTGCTCGCGGTTATGCATATGCATCTCCATCTGGCTCCAGCACTGTTACATCTTCTGCATGCACATTGACCGCATTCAGTTTGACTGGATCAACCGTTGCACAGAGAAAGCAGATTCAATTCGATCCTGATCTTCTCGCTCTTAGTTCTTCCGCCACAGCGCGTTGGATTGTGAGAGTAGATATTGCCCAGGCTAGCCTTGATTCGGACCTAGATTATAATAACCTAGGCGCCGTTTCTGCATCGATCCAGAATCTTGCAACCCTCACAGGAGATGCACTTACTAACGCTAACACCGAGCAGCTTCGTCGTTTGACACAAGTTGCCAGTCCTGGTGCAGCTGTACAGCAGTATTTCATCACAAGTGTAGATGCTCTACCTGCCGCGATCGTAGCCGGCGGTGCAATCAACTTGGGTTGCTCCTTCCCAGTGAAGGATACTTGGGCTGCCGGCGGAGCATTTGGCTCTGTTGTCGGTACTACCGAGTGGGGACTTGAAGGTTCTGAGCTTATCCCAGAAATCGACATTAAGGTTGATTCTGTGGCTGTCACCGCACAGACCAAGAAGCTCAAGGCTAAGTGGACACCAGAATTGGGTCAAGACCTCAACGCATACCACAACTTGGATGCAGAGGTGGAGCTTACTTCAATCCTCTCCGAGCAAATCGCTCTTGAGATTGACCGTGAGATCCTTGCTGACCTCGTTAACGGTGCAACCGCTGCAACCTACTACTGGGCACGTTCCCCTGGAATGTTCTTGAACCGCGAAACTGGCCTCGAAATCGGCGCTAGTGCAGCTGCTCCAGACTTCACAGGTACCGTGAGTGAGTGGTATGAGACTCTTGCAGAGACTATCAATGATGTCTCCGCACAGATCCACCGTAAGACTCTACGTGGTGGTGCTAACTTTATCGTCTGCGGACCTGAAGTTGCCAACATCCTTGAGTTCACCGCCGGCTTCCGCGCATCTGTTACCGCAGATGATGAGAAGGGATCCGTTGGTGCCGTTAAGACCGGCTCGCTGAGCAAGAAGTTCGACGTTATTGTCGATCCTTACTTCCTCCGCAACGTCGTTCTCGTCGGCCGCCGTGGTGGCTCGTTCCTTGAGTCTGGTTATGTATACGCACCTTATGTGCCACTACAGACCACTCCCACTATCTTTGGACCAGAAGACTTCGTGCCTCGCAAGGGCGTGATGACTCGTTATGCCAAGAAGATGGTTCGTCCAGATATGTACGGCCTCGTTGTCGTCCGTGGACTTCTAGGTGAGTCTGGCGCATCATAGCCAATAGGCGCATAGCGCAATAAAGTTAAGCCCCCATCGGTTAGTTCCGGTGGGGGTTTTCTTTTATGTAAATGCCGAGTCCTCCAAAAAATACTGCCGCCAATTTTTGAGATTTCCGTTTTTTAAAACTACTTATTGTAATGATTTAATATAAGGAGTATCATTATGAACCCCAGACGACGATTGTGGCTTAAAACCCGCAAAAGAGCCCAAGCAGCACCTGCACCCAA
>Ga0209128_1002246_pt1 | contig 12613 bp, 7 predicted proteins | sample ETNvirnome_6_100_FD_184072 | JGI IMG/M metagenome (GOLD analysis project Ga0209128, IMG submission 184072) | Marine viral communities from the Pacific Ocean - ETNP_6_100 (SPAdes) (version 2) | ecosystem: Environmental > Aquatic > Marine > Oceanic | place: Pacific Ocean | collected 2013-06-19 | reverse complement strand
CGGCAGTTGAAGTATTAATTACTGGACAATCGACGTCTGATGCCGTCGAAGAGGCCCTAGAAGAAGAGACGGGAGCCACCATACAGGACCTTATTGCTCAGGCGCTGGCAGCTGCCCAAGCCATCGCCGCGGCCAACGACGACAACACCGCCGCCCAACAGCTAGCAGCAGTCGACGAGCACGCTCCACCGCCACCAGAAGAAGATGAAGAAGATGAAGAACCAGAGGTGGTAATATCAATGCCTTACATGGGCGGTGGACCTTTGGGTCATTAGAACTATTTATTTAAACGGAAGATATTATGGGATTAGTTGGGAAAAAAAAGATTGTTGTTGACAGGGATATTTACGCTGATGTGTTCGTACCCGGTGGCGCCGCCGCGCCCGATAATGCCGATTTTACTGTTGATCAGCAGCAAAGTAAGTATATATTCCAACATAATTCAAAATATTTTGAAGCTCCGACAAAAGATAAGTTAAGAATTGCCTTAGGCAAGAATTGGGACTATAAAGAAGAGGGCGACGTCAATAAAAAAATCTTTTCAAATAAATGGGGCCCACTGCATGTTTTTTATGGTAACCCCATTGAAATGCTACCTTGTGAATATTCGGAGCAGCTCATCGAAGACCCTGAAGAACTCGAAACTCATCTAGGAGTGGCATACAAAGATAGGGTTTTACTAAGGGGATATGGGGACAAAAACGGCCCGGAAGACAAACCAGAATTTAATTGGATTCACTATCTTAAAACTGGAGCCTACGCCAACGACACAGCACACTCGCCACTGATAAACACAAACACGTATTTTTATGATCACCATTATGAATCCCAGGCGCCTTTTACACCCTATGAGTTGTTATCTAAACAAGTTCATGGCGGCGCTTTTTTTGCTGACTATAAAACATATTATAACGAAAGGCTAAATAGTAAAAACTATGAGCAAACCCTAAATGGGCTGACAGAGGTGCACAACTCCATCCCTAGTATTTATGGGTTTTTAAAGATACTAAGTAATGAACACGTAATACAAAATAATAATTTTAATTTTATTGATCTCTTGACTGAGATATACGAAGACGCCACACAAAATGATGATATTTATGGTGTTTTACAAAAAAGGGCCCTCGAAGCCCTCATTTCATATTATGGGTTCGTGGATCCAAAAATATATCCCCCCGCAGATCCGAAAAACGCGTTTAATGATACGTTCGGCAAGATTATAACAATGAATTATGACACAACAGACGCCGACGCGCTTTTTGAAGATTATGTAAACCGCTGGTCTTATGTATTGATGAAGAAGATGAAGAACCAAATTACAATGCCAGAGGGAGCGGACACCGCCCTTGAGAATATCTTAAGTAACTTGGCTTTCAGTCCAAACATTTTTAAAATTTATGATAAGCTGGAAAAATATAAAAAGCATTTCCCGTTTTATTCTGAGATAGAGTTCACGGCAGAGAAGTCGACATTGGTCGGTGATCTGATGAAAAAGCTATTTATGACCAGGTTCATGTCCTATGAACTAGCCGCCAGTACAGACGCCGCCAGTGTAGCCGATCAAACCCTCGGCGCCAATATAGTTACCTCCGCACAATTGTCGGGAGTGGACACCGCGATCAACGATCTACAGTTCTATGATTTTTCAGGAGAAGATTTGTATAGTGATTTGTCGAACGCACAGCCAGAGATCTCGTCTGGAGCCGTTTCAGCAGCTTTGACAAAACGCACGATTAATCTCCCGCTTCTTTTGCAAAGGTGGATGGAATTCGATCCGTATTGGTCGAAGCTCGATGAGACCCTCGCGCAAGCGGGCCTCCTGACCGGCATTGATAATCTTCTTTTAGACGTGAGGAAGTACACAACTTTTTTTAGTGATGATGTAAATGAGCCGCCGAATATAGATGATTCGTGCAATACAATTTTTAAAAACCTCTTTGGCCCTGCATTTCAAGCAAAAATTGCAGAGATTTACAATCAAAATAGGAGATCTTATCAAGATATATTAAACGGCCGCCCCGCCTATTATGAAGATATATTTTATAGAATTGAAAAAATAAGAATCCAAGACGGCTGGAACGGGACCTCACAGATCCCCACACAAAATATATTTATCCCAAATACCTCAGACTTGGATATTGTTAAATATGTTGACACCCAGGTTAAATACGGAAACACAGAACATTATAAATACAACGTTTATGCCGAGCGCCTGGTTTTTGGCTCCAGGTATAAATATCATTGGGCCAACGAATTCAATGAGCCACACCCCGCGGGGTACAATAATTTTTCAGGGGACGAGATTTATCTCGATGGCGCGTCTGGGGACTCTCTGGCTGACGCCTTCGACGCGGATCCGGATGATTACTTGGTTGACGGTCTCACAATACAGTATAATGACCCCGGTTTAGAGCAATCGCCTTTTGAAACCACTATCGCATTGCGTGTAGATATTGTCCCATCGATAAAAATCATTGAAGATAAAATATTCTCGACACCAGATATTATTATCCTCGACAACCCTCCACCACCACCCGAAGTTAATATTGTCCCCTATAGAGCGGTGAATAATCAAATAAAAATAATGCTGGACGGTGTGATAAACAGATTCAGAGCAAAACCCATTGTTATTATGGACACCGATATTGCCGCTTTTGATAAGATAAAAAAAGCGCAATTAGTTATAGATGGGTCTGGCAATCCACTAGAGGACGGAAAGGTCCAGTTTGGTTCGGACGACCCTGTACAGGGCTTTCAAATCTTTCGTACGACTGTGAGACCCGGAAGGTACACTGATTTCGAACTTCACCAGCAAATAGACTCTCAAGATCTTGGTGTTTATGAAGAATTCATATTGCCAAATAAAAAATACTATTATATTTTTAGAGCTTTAGACTCGCGGGGTCACTTTTCCAACCCAACCGAGGTTTATGAGGTCGAGCTTATTGATGAGAAGGGCGCCGTTAAGCCGATTATAAGAACTATAGAAATAAAACCAAAAGAATTAAAAACTATGACAAAAGAGTGTCAAAAACATATTTATTTAAAACCATCTTTAAAACAATTATATTTTTCTGATGAACTAGAGGATGGTGGGGTATTTTCGGACAGTAGCAAGAAAAAACGCTATAAGATGAGGATCACCTCGAAGGGGAGCGGAAAAAAAATAGACATTAACTTTTCGCTCAAAAAGAAACCGACAACAAACTAAAGTAATTACTATTTATAAGGAAAAGGAGTGCACATATGGCTTTTCTAGACAATTCTGGCGATATTATCCTAGACGCAGTTTTGACAGACACTGGTCGCCTAAGACTGGCGCAGGGCGACGGCAGCTTTAAAATTACGAAATTCGCCCTAGGCGATGATGAAATAAACTATGAGCTTTATAACAAGAGTCACGCTAGCGGCTCTGCTTATTACGATTTGGAAATTTTACAAACGCCGGTTTTAGAAGCGTTCACCAACAATGCTTCGTCACTAAAGAGCAAACTAGTTTCAATATCTCGTACAAATGTTTTATACATGCCAACCTTGAAATTGAATCGGATTACAAATACTCTCAATCTCACCAATATTCAAGCTGGAAATTCTGGGTATTTTGCCAGATCTGGCACCAACACAACAACGATAACAGAAGAAAATTCTAAAAAGTTTTATATCTCGGTCGACCGAAAAACCACTGATGCCCTGGCCATGCGCCGTAACGACGACGATACTACGGGCCAGTATGACCTAAACACAAAGAGCGGTATAATCCAGGGCCACGGCGATGAAGGCGGCGTATCGTCGACGGACATTATTAGGGTTGATCAAGGTTTGGATACCGCTGAAATTTCACCAGCGCTTTCTATGGATTCTGATTTGTTGGAGACTGCCTTTATTATACAAATGGATTACCGCCTAGGCCGAGTTAAATCAGCCAATAACCACGACGTGGCCCCAGTCAATTTTATTGACGAGGATAATATGGCATCTTATTATACTAGTGGGCTCGATTGGGTTAACACCCTCCCAGATTCCCAACCAGCCAACGCCCAAGCGTCCAACGGCAGCAAAGTCTTGGCTGATTTGGTGGGTATCAACCCACAGGTGTTTTCCGGACCCAGAAGCAACGCCCTTCACTTTAGAATCGAGGCCTCGCAAGAATTGCAGACGTCGACGTATTTATACACTCAGATGGGTTCGTCAGAGCTGTCGGATGCGGCCGGTAATATTGCAGGCTTTCCAACAGGCGATGCTGATAATTTAATACAATCTGCAACGACGTATTATATTGATTCTACTGTGCGCGTAATCGGCGCCAATACGGGCTATAGATTGGACATTCCAATTCGTTTCGTCAAGATTGTTTATTAGGAGAAGGATTAGAACATGGCTACTACATTTAAACCATTACTCGGTGACGATATTACCAACACCAGGACACTTCTACATGAGGCTATTCCAATCACTGGTACAATCGCCTCAGGCACGTACGCGGATAACAATGTTAAAACATTTACTCATGGTATGTTTGAATCTGTATATGATTACCCGTATTTAAGCTCCTCCGCAAACCACATATATGATGTAACCTTTGGGCACAGTTCAAATGCAAGCTCTTCTGCTGCGGGTATGTCTCAGAATGCCAAGAAACTAAACATTTATAACCAAATGGCGCAAGTGTTAATGGGCTATAATGTTTCTGGGAACATCAGAAAATTTGATTCTGATGGCACTTTGGATGAAGACGGCACGGGCCGAATGGATCATTGTTTCTTTCTAAACTTTTCGCGCCTTTTAGCCAAAGACGAGGTGAAGAAAAACTCTTTTAGACTAAAATTATTCACCTCGGGAACAGTAGAGGGCGACGGAACCGGCCGCGGAACGCTGCAGACAATAGGCGACTATTTGTCGGCGAATCAATTCAGAACAAGCCCGGCCGGCGACTATGGCCTGTTGTTCACCGGCTCCACAGTTGTATCCGGCGAGGAAGCACAATCCCAGGGGTTGGTCTTTTACCAGGCCGGCGTCGCAGTGCTTACTTCCTCGTTATTTTTACAAGAGTTTGGCCCTCCTGGCTCTGAAAAAATATCAGGGGATACCAATGCTGCTAATTTTGGCATCAACCAGGCGCAAACTGGGTCAACGATACAGCAGCTGGCAGCTGGATTTCGGCACATGACAGACGACATTGATTTTAATAATACGATTGAGCTAAACTCAGCGATCTATTTCTGTCGTGTCAACCATAATGATTATAATTATAGTTCCAACCCAACGTACGTTTCGGGCAGCAAAATCCGCGTAAAAAACAATTTTTCTGATTTGCCTGTTACATATATTACAACTGTTGGGTTATATTCCCCGGATAATGAACTCATGGCCGTGGCAAAATTATCTGAACCTATTCGGAAGGACCCCAACACGGAGCTGACGCTGAGGGTTAGACTAGACTACTAACGAGGTACCTGTATGCCCTCACATATACCCACATACGGAAACTTTTTTGAATTTAAAAAAGGGGAGGTATTCCGCAATAGAATTAAAACCTTTCCAAGGGTGGACTTCTTAATTCATGGCGGAAATATATATTATCAAGGGGAAAGCCAAAGCGGATCAAACTCCCACACCCCCAACGGTCATATAAATTTATATGACCTGAATGTTAATCGCCACAATACAGGCAATACAGATTTAATATACCCGTTTGTTCCGAAAGAGGGGTCTTTTTCTAGCTTTAAAACTGTTTCGACTGTCAACTTCAACCTAGACTATGTTTACGGGGATGAATTAGTTGGAACATACCCCTTGACATCTAGCATAGTTAGCAACAGGTACGATACGACATTAACGGATGCAAAGAAAAAAGTGTTATATGCACTTAAAAATACCTTGAACTATTACACAGTTTTGAGCCAACATTATGAATACTCTTCATCTCTGGGAGATAAAGAATCACAGAGGCTGAACGTTGTTAGTATTCCTTCAATATTTTATGGTTCAAGCATCAAGAAGGGAAGCGTTAAGCTAAAATATTATGTTACTGGTACGCTCTTGGCTGAGGCCTCGGACACTCTAAGGAACGGCGTGTTAACACAAACATCGGGCAGCACAACAGGCGCCAGCGTGGGTATTGTCTTATACAACGAAGGGTTTATAATACTGACATCCAGTGCCGCACTGTCCTCACACACTGAGGCCTATACCCCCACCACGACGCCATACTCTGCGTCGTGGCATTATTTTGGCACTACTGATGCTAACGCGCAGGCGCCTTCTTCAAGTTTTGCAGTTGAGTTTGAAGGGGTAAACTATGTTGAAACGGTTACGATGTTTGCCCACGCGCGTGAAAACCAAATTAATTTTTCCAATAACCCAACTTTTTTAAGCGGATCCCCCGGCGCCTATTCTAACAGTACTGTGTACTATGAAGACGCAGAGTCGGAAGTAAAAAATATTATGTCAAGTAGCTATAAATCGCACACCGCCAGTTTTCAACCTGTAACTTATATTTCTAAAGTCGGCATTTATGATGAAAATAAAAACCTAATTGCCATCGCTGGCCTCGCAAACCCCGTGCGTAAATTAGAAGAAAGAGGCTATACATTTAAACTTAAGTTAGATATATAGTATAATTTATATATGATTCTAGGTTTAGATATAAGCACCAGCATAACAGGAGCAACAGTTCTTAATGAAAGCGGGGAAGTAGTATTTTGCGAAACCTTCGATTTCCGTAATAAGAAATACTTTCCTTCTCTTTTTGTGAAGGGGAAGGAAACTAAAGTTTTACTTAAGGAGATTGCAAAAGCTTTTAAAATAGAAGCAATCTATATTGAACAATCCCTTCAGTCATTCCGTTCTGGCTTTTCTTCAGCCAAGACACTTTCAACACTGTCGCGGTTTAATGGGATTGTTTCGTGGTTATGTTATGAAATATTCGATTTGCAGCCAGAATATATTGCAGCGACCTCCGCAAGAAAAAAGTGCGGCATTAAAATACCAAAAGGCTCGAAGGCAAAGCAGTGCGTAATACAATATGTACTTGACAACGTACCAGATGTTCCTATAACTTATACTAAACATGGCAACCCGCGGCCTAACTGTTATGATATGGCAGATAGCTGGGTTGTTGCGTATGCAGGCTGGTCGACGTGTCAGAAGAAAGAAAAGTAGCTATTTTAAGAGAAGCGCTGGGAAATTATTACGGCAAGGGCGACGAGTATCTCTTTTTCTGTCCGAGATGTGAACACCACAAGAGGAAGCTGTCTGTCAACCTTAACAAGAGTGCATTTAAATGTTGGGTTTGCGACTGGTCCGGCCGCAATATTTATCGTATTGTTCGCCAATATGCCTCTTCTAAATCACGCTACGAGTGGCGAGGCCTAGACTCCAGCGTCGAGATTGAAAACTTCAGGGATAAACTTTTCGGCCCGGATCTTAATTCGGTAGAGACAGCCTTACAAATGCCCGAGGGGTTTGTTTCGTTGGCGAATAAATGCCTACCAAGGACAGCAACGTACCCACTAAACTACTTACGCAGCCGCGGCCTGTCAAAGACCGACATCATCAAGTGGAAGATAGGCTATTGCACAGAAGGGGAATACGCCAGCAGAATTATTATACCATCTTTTAACGATCGTGGCAAGCTAAATTATTTCGTCACCAGAACTTACGACAATACCGACTGGAAGAAGTATATGAACCCAAGGGCATCAAAAAATATAATTTTCAATCATCTATATTTGGACTTTGATCACGATATTGTCCTTGTCGAGGGCGTATTTGATGCAATAAAGGCAGGGGAAAATTCTGTGCCGTTGTTGGGCTCAACACTAACTGAAAGATCAAAATTGTTTTATGAGATAGTGAAGAGTGACACACCTGTATATCTAGCCCTAGACCCTGACGCAATAAAGAAAACAAACAAACTGATTAGTCTATTATTAAAATACGACGTACAGATTTATAAAATAGAAGTTGATCCATTTAAAGATGTTGGGGAAATGACTAAAGAGATTTTTTCTAGAAGAAAGGCTTCCGCTCAGGAAGTTAACTCGGAAAATATCTTCCTGAGCAGAATTAGCTCTTTATAAGGAAACAGAGGTAAGATTTGAAATTTGCACATATAGCAGATACGCACATTCGTAATTTAAAATATCATAAAGAATATAGAGAGGTTTTTTCAAAATTATATGAAAAACTTCGCAAACTAGAGGTAGACTATATTATCCATTGTGGAGATATTGCCCACACAAAAACACAGATAAGTCCAGAATTTGTTGACATGTGTTCCGATTTCTTCCGAAATCTGGCCGATATCGCACCGACCTATATAATTTTAGGCAACCACGATGGCAATTTAAGAAATTCTAGTCGGCAAGACGCGCTTACGCCGATTGTAAACGCATTAAGCCACAAGAATTTAAATTTGTTAAAAGATTCAGGAGAAACTATATTAGATGAGAGATTTACAATCAATGTATTGTCGGTATTCGACAGAGATCGCTGGCATGTTCCAGCCGATCCAGATAGAATTAATATTGCTTTGTATCATGGCACTGTTAGTGGAGTAAAAACAGATACCGGCTGGGTAATGGAGAGCGGCGAGGATGATGTTAATATTTTTAATAACTTTGACTATGGTTTTCTTGGCGACATCCACAAAACAGACCAAGCCATAGACAAAAAGGGAAAGATTAGATATCCTGGTTCAACTGTGCAGCAAAACCACGGCGAGACCAACGACAAGGGGTTCCTGTTGTGGGACATCCAGTCTAAGGAGAACTTTAAGTGCTTCCATCACGTCTTGGAAAACCCAAAGCCATTTATAACTATTCGTTTGACCCCCAAGGGTCGTCTGCCTAACAAGCTCCAGGTTAAAAAAGGCGCTAGGTTGAGGCTCTTATCTGAAAACAACCTGCCTTTGGACGTCGTGCGCAAAGCCATCGATACTGTAAAGGCCAGATTTAAGCCCGAGGCTGTAACATACTTGAGTCGATCCGCCGGAGAGCGCGGGAACGTAGAAAGTCTAACAAAAAGCCTATTACAGGAAGATCTGAGAGATTCTGCTGTGCAAGAAGACTTGATTGAAGAGTACTTGTCTGATTATCATCCGGACGAGAACATACTGAAGAAAGTCCATGAGGCGAACAAGAAATATAATACTCTAATTGAGCAGGACGAAGAAGTCAGCCGCAATATTAATTGGAAAATTAAAAAATTAGAGTGGGACAATCTGTTTAATTATGGAGAGTCTAATGAGATTAATTTTGAGAATTTGAGCGGTATTGTTGGTATACTTGGAAAGAACTTTTCCGGCAAGTCAAGCATTATTGACAGCTTTCTATACGCCGTTTATAATACTACTTCTAAAAATAATAGAAAAAGCATTAATTTTATTAACCAGAACGAGGAAGAGTGCCGCGGCTATGTTGAGATCGACGTAGGTCCTCGAACCTATAGAATCGAAAGGACAAGCAAAAAATACAAAAAGAAGCTGAAGGGCAAGGTGACCAATGAAGCCAAAACAGATGTTGAGTTTAATGTATATGATCATATTACTGGGTTTGAAAAATCATTAAACGGTACGACTCGCATCGAGACTGATAAAAATATTAGAAAGGTCTTCGGTACTATTGAAGATTTTTTGATGACCTCTATGGCCAGCCAGCTTGATTCTTTGGCCTATTTAAATGAGGGCTCCACGAGGAGAAAAGAGATTTTGGCTAAGTTTTTGGACTTAGAGTTGTTTGACAAGAAATTTAAAATGTGCAAAGAGGACTCTATGGACGTCCAGGGCGCTATTAAAAAGCTTTCTGGGAGGAACTACGAAGAAGAGCTAAAGGAGGCACGCACAGATCTGGCCCGGTCCCAGGCAGAACTATCCGTCAAAGAAAGAGGGGTACAAGAAAAGGAAAAATTATTGGCCGACCAGTCAACGGAGCTAGATACTGTGCTGAGACAACTCGATTCTATTCCAAGTGATATAATAGACAGTAGAAATGTGAAAAAAGACATAGAATCTTGCAAGGAACAGATAGATGTGCTGAAGAGCCTTCGCCAAGAAGAATTGGGGGGTCTAAAAAATGAAAAAGAGCTACTTGAAAAGATTGAAAATTTTGTTGCTGGCTTCGACATTGCGTCTTTTAATTCTAAGAAGCAGGAAATTAGTGATCATGAAGAAAAAATATCGGAAATTCAAAGAAAAATTCAAGAATTTGAAGAAAAGAAGAGAATAGGCGACAATAAGATTGAGTCTTTAAAAAGCACTCCTTGCAATTCAGGCATGCGCGCCAAGTGCTCGTTTGTAAAAGATGCCAAGTCGGCTGTTGACGGATCACAACACCTTAGGATCTCCTTAAATCAACTGCGGCTAGCCGACAAAACCCTGTCGGGGAAAGTGGTAGACCTAAACCCAGGAAAAGTAAACCAATACGTTGAAAAATATTACATGGTCTTGGACAAAAGATCCCTAATACGTGAAAATGTCGCCAAAATAGAGCTTAAGTTGGAAAAAGCAAAAGTTAAGCTTTACCAGACCACCGTCAAACTGGGCGCCCTTGAGGAACAACAGAAAAATTATGAACAAAACGAGAAACACATAGAAGAATTCGAGTTGTTGGGCGCCCAAAGAGAGGCCCTCCAGGGTAAAAAAGAGAAAACAGAGAAGAATTTACGGTCTCTCCGCAAAAATATAGTGGAACTATACAAGACTGTGGGTTCCCAGGAAGAAAAATATAATAATATTCTTCAACAACAACAAAATTTCAACGATTTGCAGGAAGAATTCACAGTAACAGATCTTTTTATGCGTTGTATGCACCCAAATGGCATATCATACGACATAATTAAGAAGCGCCTACCTGTGATCAACGCTGAAATATCTAAGATATTAACAAACATTGTTGATTTCGAAATTTTCTTTGAAAATGATGAAAAGCGACTTGATATTTCGATCAAACACCCTCGTCATGAGCCCCGGCCAATTGAAATGGGTTCGGGAGCCGAAAAGACAATTGCCGCCATGGCCATTAGGCTAGCGCTATTAAATGTGTCGACTTTGCCGAAGGGAGACCTATTTATATTAGATGAACCGGGCACGGCCTTAGACGCAGAAAATATGGAGGGGTTCGTTAGAATTCTTGATATGATTAAAACCCAATTCAAGACTGTCTTTTTAATTTCTCACTTGGATGGGCTAAAAGACATCGTTGATAGTGAGCTGTCAATTGATAAAATTAATGGACGGGCCCATGTAAATGAATAAATGAAAAAACTTTTCGCCTTTTTGATTATATTGTTGCTTTCTTTGCCGGCTCACGCCGGCACACAAAAGTCAAAGTTTTATGACTTTTCAGACCAACTGATTGACGGAGAAAGAAAAAAGCCCACAGCTTTATACACCGACGCCAGACAGCAGGTAAAGTTTAATCGTTTATTGTCTCTCAAAAAAAGTTTTATTAAAAAGTTATTTAGCACTTCAAAGGAGAAGGTTTTTAAATGAAATATCTGGCCACCATCGTCGCTTTAAGTTTTTTAGTATTTGCCAGCTGCCAAAGCTGCACGTTTGTGAACGACGGAGGGATGACCACCTCTTCGCCGTCAGACACGGCAGAAGATGCCCCATGGTGGGCCAATCTAGATGTAAAGGGTGAGAAAGAAATAACACAAGAGTACATTGACCAGTGTTATCAAAGCCAGTTTTTCTATTGCCCACCGTTTGATGCCATCTGGCAACAAGAGATTGTTATGGACATATGCGAAGATCCTGCTGTGGTGATCTCAATTGGGGAGTGTGCTGAATTGTTTGAATGTGATCCCAGCACCGCAATTGTTGAGGAAGTTCCGTGCTCGACCGCAGATGGATATCCAGGGTATGCGCTTATTTATTGCGACAAAGGCTTCTTGGAGCAAGGAGATTGCTTAAGCGATTGTTTCGAGGAGATATGTGATCACCAGGACAACGATTGCGACGGCGAGGTGGACGAGGGACAATTAAATGCTTGTGGTGGTTGTGGCCTTGTTGGGGCGGAAGTCTGCGACGGCATTGACAACGATTGTGACGGTAGCATAGACGAAGATTTGTTTCAATATTGCGCGACGGCATGTGATACTGGATTACAAATTTGTATTGATGGTGACTGGAATTCTTGCACGGCCGATCAGCCAATGCCAGAAGTGTGCAACGGCTTTGATGATGATTGTGATGGACAAACAGATGAAGAATTATATTGTAAATGTCCTCCTGATTTTATCGGCGTCTTAATAGAATGTGCTTCACCTCCACTTACATGTGGCATGGGATATAAAACCTGTGAGTGTTCAGACGAAGACTGCACGGGGACCTATATGACAGACTGTGCTGCTTTGTGTACATATGTCCCAATCAGCGATGAAACCTGCGAGCCAATTCTTGGTATGCCTGTTGGTGAGATGTGCAACAATTATGATGATGATTGTGATGTTGAGATTGACGAAGGTCTTTATGCATCTTGCTATACAGGACTAGATGGCACCGAGGGTGTTGGTATATGTAAGGCAGGGTCGCAGATCTGTAAGGACGGATCCTGGGGCGCCCTAGACCCAGGAGGCGATTTCCAGATTGGTCTTTGCGACGGAGAGACTA
>Ga0209128_1002241_pt1 | contig 12628 bp, 13 predicted proteins | sample ETNvirnome_6_100_FD_184072 | JGI IMG/M metagenome (GOLD analysis project Ga0209128, IMG submission 184072) | Marine viral communities from the Pacific Ocean - ETNP_6_100 (SPAdes) (version 2) | ecosystem: Environmental > Aquatic > Marine > Oceanic | place: Pacific Ocean | collected 2013-06-19 | reverse complement strand
ATGGGTACCAACAGGTATGTAATCTATTTTATACTCTTCAACGCCTATGTGTTTTAAAAGTTTATATAAATATTTTTCTTCGCCCTGTCTGACTTTATGATAAGGCCTACAAAGTATTATCTTATCTGGAGTAACTATAGCTAAATCTTTCATATAAATCAAATTTGGATAGTCTTTAGCATATTCACTTCTTAACTTAAATCCGTAATCCGTATAAACTTGAATGCCAAGAGATTCTAAAAGTTCGATATAACAATTTATCTCGTATAAAACTTTATCATAATCTGGCTTATTTAAGAACATCATGTCAGCTGCATCGCCAAATGCAAATTCTTGACGAGTCGGAATATGTAATAGCACTGACTTTAATTTTCCGAATTCGCTATTGACACCTATATCCATGTATTTTCCTCCATTGTATATCCTAAATCCGACATAAGAGAGTTAACTCTAGAACGATTAGCTAAATTTCTTATTATATCTTTCCTTTTGTGCCACCGATAACGTTTCGGCTTGTTTGTTATCATGACAAGTGGTAAATTACTTATACTTATTGGGCTTATTCCTATAAAATCTGTTACTTTATTCATAATCTGTTGTGGATTTTGGAGAAAATCTTCAAACTTCATATTCATATAATTTAAATTAGAACTAGTTGTTAATGCATATTCATGTGCAGAAGCCCATTGATTTAGACATACTTCTTCTAACGATAAATCTATGGTATCTTTCCAATTAGGCGGCATATCAAATTTCCACCACTTTTTACCATAAGGTTTAACATCAGAATAGCCTTTGATGTTGAGTTCATAATCACGAATTGAAACGTTCTTGGCAAAAAAACCTTTATTGTGTAACCACCCATCCATTAACCCATTAACTGATTGAGCAAATCCTCTAGTCATATGGAGATATTTTATATTGGCATTAGGAAATAATTCTTCAAACATTCCTATTCTATAAGCATTTTGTGGCGTTTTAAATACCAACGAATGATTTTTGAGATCAGACATTCTAAGTTTTTTCTTCAATTTAGGCACCACAAATGGAGTATCTTCTATTTTAAAATCTAATGGATAGTATAATTCTTTTGGTCCGTCCAAAAATGTATCGTAAAAGAATAACCAATTCTTATTATCACCCTTTGTTAACTCTATTAAAAACTTTCTAATAAGCTCATCATAATTACCAGCCCAAAACCTATGATCTTCGAACAAACGAATGAATATGGATTCTAGATTTTCCTCACTAAGATCAAAGTCAGAACTAGGAATTTGAAGTAAAAGTCGTTTTCTCATTAAATCTATAAATTCATCCATGTTTAAGTCGTCTACGTTTGCTAACTTTAACCCCAAATCATCAAAAATATTACTTATTAATTCGTTCTTATTTTTTATTTTTTCAGGTAATAACTCATCTGACTCTATAAACGGAAATTCATTCTCTGTCAGCGTCAAAAATGGCGATTCCTCTCCGGATGTAAAAAGCAATTCAGTTGATCTAGTCAAAGCTTCCTTAAAAAGAGACGACCCTCCACGTGAAGCAGTTAAAATAACAACAACGTCTTTAACGCATAGAGCTAAATGTGAACGATCTTGCACATTCCGTTGAGACGATATATTATTTATTCTGTCTAAACAGTCTTTAATTTGCACGTTATCTTCTCATTAAGCGTTTCTAATATTTCATCAGTAATAAAATAATCTTGATGCTTTTTAGGTGAAATATATTCATGTTCAAATCTACTAAGAACAGTTTTATATTTCTTATAGTTTGAAGATATCTCAGTGCCTTCAAGTGAATTTCTAGATTTCAAAACCTTAAATGGAACATCTATGAAAAACACAAACATTTCCGAATGGACTTTTAAAAGTCTAGCCCATTTTTCATCACCGTAAACTGATTCCGACAATCCTCTGTCCCACAATATTGGAAGTTTATTAAAAATTGAACTATTTAAGTTATCTAAACGTTCTATAATGTTATGCATATAAAAATTATAATCGTCCCACTTATCATCAATTCCCATCATTACCTGTCCAGAACCCTTAAAATAGATTCCATTGTATTTTTGACAATATAGTTTACACAGTGTAGATTTTCCAGACTTTGAAAGTCCTTCAATGAAAAATATCATATAACCTCTTTAAATAGTTTTAATTTATTCGTATTAACAAATGACTTTATTTCTTCTTTTGATGAATCCGTTGAAGAGAGATATAACCCATTTTCTTTTATATAATTATAAGTAATATTATCCAAAAGCTCAAATTTTTCAGTATTGTTTAAAGTATAATTTTCAGATAGTACACCATGAGCCATATCATAATGTCTATCATATAAATGTAAACTTCCAGCATGATGAAAATACTTACCTAATTTTAAATCTTCACATCCTCTATGTCTTAATTCGTTTAACATTAATTGCTGAAATAAACAAAATGTAAATATGTCGTTACACATTCCAAATATTACATCGTTCGAACGCATACTAACGCCGAAATGAAGACTATTATCCCGTATAAAAAACTGAACATATTGAGTACACGGAATATCTAACTTGTTCATGAATTTATGGTGCGGCTGATTTATTGGAATAGTTGCTCTTCTACTATCTCTATCGCTTAGCAATTCACTTATTGCCCATTCCCATTGTGAAGGCTTATTTATTATTTTATCAAACAGATAAACGCCATAATTAGATTCTACATGCCCTCCAGGGGACTTAATCATATCCCATATCTTAGCAAGTTTTCCTATGTTGTGAACTCTAGGATCTTTAGATAAATACCATAACCATTCAGATATGGCATATTCTTTATTGAATTTTCTAGACTTAAAAACTATATCTAAATCTGTAGGATCCTGTATAGAAAAGGAATGGAATAAAATTTCAAGTTGTTTAGAACCTCGACTTTCAACAGATAATCCATCTTTTACTATAGAATCTAATGTAAAGTAAAAAGCTTGATTTAAATTATTGTACTTCATATGTAACCTTTTAGTATAACTATTATTCTATTGGCTCTAAATCACAAAAATCGCCATCGCAAAATTTTTCGACTTGAGCTTCTTCTCCTTCTATTGTCCCAAATGACAATTTTTTTATTTTTAACATTTCTTTATTGTATGTTTTCTCATCTATTGCTTCATATGGCATTTGTTTATATGCACCTAAATCGTATCTCGGAAGTAATGATATACCCTTAAGGTGATATTGAAAATAGTTCAACACATGAGGTAACTGAAGCCCTTCAGTCTCTGGATTGAATGTAGCAGTACAACTAACTTGATTATCTGCCCAATGTCGTTGCATAAAGGCTGCCAGAGAAAACTGTTCCCATATTGTAATATCTTTAGCTGTTCTGATTCCTTCGCCCACATCTACTGGAACTTTAACAACTGATGTCGTATTTTCAGAACCAAAACAGGGTTCTATTTTATAGCCTGCATTTTTTAATGGTTTTATCAATGCCGAATGTTTTGATAATCTAATTCTTCTTATATAAAATCTAGATTCAGGATAGTGCAATCCTGGCGTTGCTCCTGCTAGCAATGAGACTGTTCCAGATGGTTTTACAGATGTTGTTTTAATCGAATGAGGAACAGCCATCCAATCTGAATATTGGTTATCTAATTCTTGTATGTGATCGTATCCTTTTTCTAGCCAACATTTTAGTTTTCCAAGTCCATAATTGGTTATAAACTGTGCAATACCGCTAACAGAGCAGCCTATTCTTCTATTTCTTAACATCACTCTGTTTGTTTCGGGCCAGTGAGTTTTTCCTAAAGTTACTGTTTTTGCGTAAAGATATGCGTATTTGAGAGTTAATAAATAATCGTCTAAATTCTTGTGATTATTCGGAAATGTTTCAACAAGGCAACAAAGTTCATAAGATTCAAGCGTCTGCTCAAGACATGGATTTCCACCTGCTGCACGGTGATCTTTATTATCTTTTCCGTTTTTCATCCTAGAATACCCGCGCATATTTTCTAACCAAGCAAAACCAGGTTCACCGTTATCTATTATTCGTTTACATACATCTCCATAATCCATACCTAATTCAGCATAAATAGAATTATTCGATGTCCAACCGTATGTCTCTCTATGCGGATTAACTTTATAATTCTTTAAATCCATATATTCTTCGTCAAAAGGATCACCAAAAACTATTTCTGCAGTTCTTCTAACATTACCTGCTACTACACATTTCCCAATTAGATTCATTATATCTACAATAGTAGTTGCCGTTATAGGTGCACCTGTATTTTTTTCTAAAACTTTTTTTATTTCATCATGAATTTCTTGTAATGGTTCATGGCCACTAGACAGTCCTCCAAATCCTTTTATAGGTACACCTGCAGGTCTTATTTTGGAATAATCAAATGCTACTGGAGAAGTATTATGGAAATATGACTCAAGCAGCGTCCTAAGCGATTCAACCCATCCCTCGCGAGTATCTGGAATTTTATACGCAATTTCATCTCTACTGACATTAACACCTTTAACTATTATTTCTCCAGCACCCTTTGTATCGAATCCTACTCCAACTCCTAACATAGAAGCATCCATTAAAAATGTAAATGGTTTTGCATAATCATCTTTAATTGTTGCTGTTGATACAAATGCGCAATTATTTAATGCTGCATAAAGACCTTTTTCTTCTGTAATGGGCGTTCCCATTGCCCACAGTCCTCTACCAGGCGGCAGAAATTTCATATAAAATATTCTATCGTACATTTCTTGAGCTGATCGCTGAGCCTGCCATGGATTCCAACCAAGCTGATGGTGGTTTATCCAGTTCATCTGCATTGCGTAAGTACCCTCAATGACTCTTTGAACTGTTTCCCACCAGCGTTCATTTTTTCCATTTTCTTTAATTCGAGAATATGTCCTCATATAGACTAATTCTCCCAATCCATTAAATCCAAATGGAGGTCGTCTTCTTTTGTACTTATTTATAAAATTTTCTGATAATTTAAATTTCATATAACATTCCTAAAGTGTTCCATTTATAAATATTCATTCAATCAAGTCTTTGTACTTGTTTGCTAACATTTTTCTAACAATATTGTCTCTATTATTTATTTTTTCTTGCTGCTCTAAGCCGCCTATAGATGTAGATTCAAATAATTCTATAGTACCCGTATTAGTATTAACCTTTGCAGGATAAGTCAAACCATCCGGGCCAAATCTATTTTTTATTACATGAAATCGACCTGTATTCTGTATCTTATCTTCAACTTTCCTAGATAACGACATTACAAAATCAGCTGTCATTATCTTTTGATAGCTCTCTGCAACCTTACTTGCATCTATGATATCCTCTTCGAGTGCAGAACGATTTGCCTGTGAAGCAGTCCATACTGGAACTTCAAATTCCCCAGCTAGCCCTCTTAAATCTTCGTAAATATTTCCAAGTGCATGTCTAACTTCTTTTGCGTGAGCAGTATCTCGCATAACATCTGCATAATCAACTACGATAAAATCTATTTGATTCCCTAAAGACCTTGTTCTTTGTAAATGAGACGACAACGTATCTACTGTTGCAAATTTTGTTGGAAACTGTTTAATTATCAATTCTCCAGGTATGGATTTTAACTTTTTCTCTATTTCGTCTTTGTGATATTTCAGATTTTGATTAGGTATACCTGTAAAAATACTATCATATCGCAATCCAGTATATTCTTCATTGAGTTCAAGTGTATAATGCATGACTATTTTTCCATGCCGCATAGCTTCAGAACCTATTTTGGATAAAATCCACGTTTTTCCAACACCCGCCGGAGCTAAGATAACGCCTAATTCACCAGCACCTAATCCACCTTGCATTAAATCATTCACAATATCCCATGGAGTTTTAATTGTTGCGCGAGCTTGTTCAGAATACCTATCTTCTATCATTTTCATATATTCGTGTCCAACGTTTCGTTCAACTCCAGAATTTAACGCAGAATCTATGATAGTTTTGATTTTTTCAAAATCTGATTCACTTTCTAAAATATCTACAGATCTTACAATCGCTTTCTTCAATGATTGATTTTTAAAAAATTCTAACGTTTTATCTTGAACAAACTCTAAATCCTGAGCCTCTAAGTTTTGATAAAGATGTTTTAACGCATCTAAAACAGAAGTTTTTAAAATTTCATCTTTAATTCCGTTTACTTTAACTTTAAATACGTCAAACGTAATGAGTTTATGGTACTCTTTATAATGAACCTTACACTCTTTTACGATCCATTTCATAGAATCACTATCATACATATTCTCATCTATAATATCATATATCTGTTCTAAAAACTTTAACTTTGTCATATAACAAATAATAGATTTTATTTGAAAGCTATGTCCAAATGTTGATAAGTTATGTTCCATTATATGTCTTTCTAAAATGATTTAATCTAATAAACTCCTTTGACCATGAATCCATATCTGGAATAGAACTCCATAACTTGTCTTGCATAAACATTACTGAAAACTTGTATTTTAAAAATTGAGGTATATCTCTTCGCACAGAACTTTGAATTTCAAGTTTAATTTTATTACTTATATCTACATCTGATAATTGCATTAAGATATAATTTCTCTTCAACAATAGATAACTATCATGTATATTGCTGAGAAACTTGTTTTTTTTACTTGCATTCTTAGTAAAACTAATTAAGTCTTTTATCGTAAATAATTTATCCTCAGTCATTAATGGAATATTTTTTATTATTGTTTTTAAGCCGGCTCCTCTTACTCCACTAATATTATCAGATTTGTCTCCGTTCAATATCTTATATGTTATGAAATTTTTTGCATATAACCCGTATTCTTCGAAAACGGCTTTTTCATCATATATACACTTCTTTGTTGGATTCCAAACAAGTGTACTATTATCTATCAGTTGCAAAAAATCTTTATCGGTACTCATTATCACTTTATCTTCATCCGGTAATAACTTTGTACAGATATACGCTATACAATCATCAGCTTCTGTCCTATCAATATAAACAATAGTAACAGGTAAGTATTCTAAATATTTTATTAATCGCCCTATCTGCATTTTCATTGAAGTTTTTTCATCTCCTAACGGAGTATCACTCCAACTGACATTCCTATTTAGTCTATCTCTTACTCTTCGTTTTTGTTTATATTCCGGAAAAAGCTTTCTCCTTCTTTTTGACCCATCCTTTCCATCAAATACTACGATACACCTCGTAGGTTTTAGTTTAGAAATAGAATATCTAAACGATTTTAAAAAGCCAACTAATCCTCCAATATGTACACCGTCATCATTAACAGATGGATTAGCAGCAAAAGCTCTAATAAAAGTATTTAACCCATCAACAATTAAAACCCTACTATTTGGTTCTTTATTTTCATCGTTTTTTCCGTTATTATAATCCATCAACTACTTCATCTGTTTCTATGACATCGTCTATGCCGAGTTTATTCGTCTGATACTTCAGTATCAATTTATCACACATCAGAGAATAGATGAGGTCTTTTAATTCAGTATCATTGTCTAACGTTGATTTCCAATCTTTAGATTGAAACTTGATTTCATCTCCGGTGTCGGGTCTCTTAAACGTGTACCAAGCACCGGATTGTTTCAATAATTTATAATTCTTTAACACGAGAAGCCAACTATCATAATCACTTATTCCTCTATCAAAATATAGTGGAAATTCTGCAGTTCGTAACGGTGGACCAAGTCTATTTTTTATAACTTGAGCTTTGAGTTTAATTCCTATTGTATTTTTTTTCTTATCTTTAATTTGACCAGCATTTTTCAATCGTACACGAACCGAAGCATGAAACGGTAAAGCTTTTCCTCCAGACGTTGTCCAAGGATCTCCAAACATCACGCCGAGTTTTTGTCTCAACTGATTAGTAAATATCAAAGCAACTTTCTGTCGTGCTATCATTTGTGTTATCTTACGCATTGCCTTTGATATTATAATAGCCTTTGCAGTCGCCCAACCGTCCTTTTCAAAATCGGCATCCATCTCGACTTTCGTAGACGCAGCCGCTAAACTATCTACTAATATTGTAACTAATCTATCCTTATCGGACTCACGTATTTTTGCAACAATATGCTCAATGGTTTCAAAAATTTCTTCAACAGTTTCTAACTGAACATATAACATTTTTGAAATATCTACTCCAAGAGCTTGTAAAAACTCTTGTGAAACAGCAGACTCAGTATCTATATAAACAGCCAATCCGCCTTTCTTTTGTGTACTAGTTAAAGCATGTGCACCGACTAGTGATTTACCGCATCCTTCCAACCCATTCAATTCTGTTATTTTACCGACAGCTATTCCCCCATGAGGTTTGTTTGAAATAGCGATGTCGAGTATAGAAGACCCTGTCGATAACCAATCAGTCACATCTGTTGGAGAATCTCTATTCTCACCTAGAAAATATGCTACCTGATGAGTTTTGAATTGTTTATTTAGCTCAGTGGCAATAACGCCCGCTAATTCGTCAGTCTTATTCACAGTTTTCTCCTTATAGTAAAACTGCGGCTAAAAATTGTTCTAGCCGCATTTTATTTATGTTAATTACTCGTTGAATAATTTATCGAACGCATCTTCTATATTTTTCGCAGAAGATGTATTACCAGTAGTATTACTTGATTTTTTAGGATCACTCTCTTCATCAGATTGATCGTCATCTGGATTAAGATAAGAATTGAGTGCGGCCTTTAACTCTTCATAATCCGGTTCTTTATATAATTCAGTAATATCAGATTGATCGCTTATTAACGATTTCAAAAGATCTGAATTATCAGTTATTGGAGTCTGATTAGGTTTGACCCTTATTGTAGTCTTTCCATATTGATTACCGGCTTCAGCTGGAGTCTGTCTTTCAACGACTATATCTCTACCACTTATATGATCTGCAATATCTCCGTAATCCGGATCCGCAATAAAACCTAAGAGTTCTTGATAAACAGTTTTACCAAATCCCCAAAATTTAACACCGTCCCGTTCCTGTCCGCGTATTACTACTGGAACAAATGTTCTCATCTTAGGTTCGAGTTTTTTACCCTGAATCCACTCTTCCCTATTACCAGTCGATTTTAGTTTATCTGCAAATTCATTTACTGGATCTGGTCTTCCAAAAGAAACTGGTGATAGATACGTCTTGTTATTTCCTAGATTATAATGAAAATAAAGCTCAATAAATGGATTGTCTTTGTTGAATTTATAAGGTACCATTCTTATCTGAGTCTTTCCTGGTTGAGGTTTCCAGAAATTTTCTTTAGTTGAAGTTGTAGTTTGAAGTTGAGATAACTTCTTTTTGATTTGTTCAATATCCATTGAATTTCTCCTTAGTATTTATTTTTTATCGTTTAATGTTTATGGTTTATTTGAAACCATATAACCTTTATTCATTAATATATATAATGAAATTTTCCCAAAATTTAGTTTTTATTCAGTACAATCCTTTTTATCTTGACAGTCACAAGCTTGTTTCCACTTTCCTATTGGGCACTCAGCTGTTGCGTAATGAACTTTAACATTCATAAAACATCCACATTCAGTACATCGACCGTCTTTTTTATTCGTGTCTGGATTTGTCACATCGTATTTCAAATAGGGACACCCTTTACATATCTCCCATCGCTGTTCTGCTATTTCTTGAGGGACTATAACTTGCTTTCCTTTGATGAAAGCTTTTAGACTTCTCCAGTGATCAGTTGCTAAATTTCGTATCATCTGAGATGCTGGCGGAAGTTTTTTTTCTTCCGACAACATCTGTTCTGTTTTATCTATGCAATCTAATTCTTCTTGAGTGGCTTGTCTGTCTACTGTTGGCTTAGGCCTATATTTCACTTAACACCTAAGTGTCTTATAAGTTTGTCTAATTTAGTCTCTACAGCTTGCAGTCTCTGTTCAACCGCAGGATTCGCCTGTTGCTGAGGGTTGGGTGCATTTCTAATTCTCTGCTCAAGTTGATCTACAGGCAGTAAATTAGGAAGATGCTTGTTCTCTTTAGACCATTTCTTATAAGCCGTACGCCATTTCTTTATATCGTTATTCGATGATCCGGGCCTAGGCATCGGTGGAGCCATCGATTTAGGTCTAGGCATTTCTAATAACTCATCGGCCGTTTTAAGACCTGGAAGATGAGAATTTTCATCCGTCCACTTTTCATACTCTTTCTTCCACTTTTTCTCTTCTTTTTTGGTCGATCCATGAAATGGGGCTCTAGGCATAGGTCCTTTAGGTCTAGGTGGAGGAGGTATCTCTTCTCCATTAATCCACTTTAATGCGATATCTTTTTCCCTATAACCACACATAAAATGACCCGTCTCTGCATTGACAAATAACGGTGTGCCGCACCTGATATTGTATTTTTTCTTAAGATCTTCTACAATATCCTTATTCTCTTGCTCGGCAAGATCCAATTTAAGAATGTCGTGACCTTCTTTGTTTAACTCGTCTACAATAGGGTCTGCCTTCTTACAAAACCCACAGCCCACCGTATAAAAGTAATATAGATTTGATTCATTGCTCATAACCAATCTCCTGTGATTTATTATTAAATATTAACTATTTTGAAAATTCTAGTGTTAATTTTGTTAAGTCCTTCTGAATTCGTAACCATTATCATATTCTTGAAATTTTCCCAAGGTACCTGATAACCGGTATCGAGTATTCCATTGTTTAAATTCTTTATAACCTCGTTCAATGCATTAATAGTGTATAACGTATTTGAATGTTTTTTTCTATGTAGCGAAATAGTATTCTGTACTAAATTATAATCTACTCCGCCATTTGCTTCTACATTATACGTGCAGATTAATTCTCTTATATCGTTTTCGTTCTGAAGAACGTAAATCTTATTGAAAGCTATCGTATACGACTCTTTTATCTTATTGATAGTATTATCAATGTTCTTTTTATTGGTAAATGTGCAGAGTAGTTGAGTTCTCATGTTATGACCTTATTTATCATAAACTTAGTGAACCAATTCTTCTCTTCGCCTATTCTGATCACGGCGTCATATAATCCTGCTTTCTGTATCTTAGATCTTCTTGCAATTACATCTGATATTTCTCGCAATGACTTTTCCGTAACATGAACTCTATTACTTATTATATAGTCCCATACTCTTCCCGCTATGTTGTCCCATTTTGCTTCTATTAATAATTGTTTTAATTTAATCATCATTTTTCTAATTCAGCAAATTTAACACCATTTTGACTTATTGATTTATACTTAAAATTTGTGGCTTTGGCTTCAATAACTTTCATTCCCGTTTTTCTGAAAATTATCCAATATGTTGCATCACCACCCTCAATAATTTCTTCTAATGCATAGTCAATATCAACATCAAAATTACTAGGATTTTTTACATACTCTAATGTTCGAAGTAAATTTATTACACTTTCTACATCTTCTCCATATCCCTTAAGTAGGTCTAAAGACACTTTTTTACCTATTGAAAATTTATCAGGAGATATATCAGCTATCGCATAGGTTACATCTGGTAATCCTGTACCTGTAAGTGTAATCTGATCATACGTTCCTCCAGATTCAGCTTGCAATAAAATATTTGCTTTTTCATAAAAAGATTTCATTGAAGGATAATCGCCCTTTGAATTAAATTCACCGGTTATTATTTTACTATGTCCCCGTTTAATAAGATATTTTTTTTCTATGATAAGTGAATCAACAACACCCTTCATCTTAGATGATAATTTAAGTTTCAACAAATCCCAGTAACCTTGAGTTTCCATTTCATCTATAACATCTAACGTCTTTACTATTTGTTTCCAAAAAGGAAATTTTGTTATTGCAGCCTCTACTCCAGCTCTAATCGCAGAACTGTTAGTGCCTTTGTAATCTTTTACTTCGTATGGACCACCCTTCGCGACCAAATCAAAACTTTTGCCTCCACCTTGAACTTCTGAGTTTTCAATTAAAGCCCCCAACCACATTTCTCCTCTTCCAGCTCCTGATGGTTTCAAATCAAACAGTTTACCAGCTGCGCCACTTGTTGGCCAGCTTCCTGCTTCTGGCTTCTTCTTGCTCCATAATAATTTAGCAAATTCAGTCATTTCTTTATTATTAAAACTGTTTATTGCTCCCTTAGCTGCATCTGCAGGTTCTCCGCCCGGAAGAGCGTCTAAATATTTTTGAAACTTTTGTAACTTAGGCTTCGTTTTCAATGCAGCATATAGAAACCGAGCGTTAGATTCTTCTAGCCACTTGCCGTGTTTGTTTACAAACTCATCTTCTGCTGAAAGTTTAGCTTCTACTAAATTACTTATATACTGATCGATAACTGACTCTTCTAATTTATACTTATTTAATATCTTTTTAAGTTCTATGATGTGAAGGGGATCACTTTTATTAATTATCCCAACACGATATGACCACTCTTCTGCAATTTTATCTATCTGAATATTCATTTTTATAACTTATTTGTTATGTCCTTCATTGAATCATAATCATAACCTGCTTTAACTTTTGTCAAAAAATTATCAGATTCTAGTATTTTTTTCATTTGTTTTAAAGATTCGATTCCATCTCTTTCGTTAAAGTCAATTAAAAAAGCATCGTACATGTATAATATTAGTCTACTCTTCATCATATATAAATATCTCTGAAGCTCGATTATTGT
>Ga0209128_1002239_pt1 | contig 12629 bp, 9 predicted proteins | sample ETNvirnome_6_100_FD_184072 | JGI IMG/M metagenome (GOLD analysis project Ga0209128, IMG submission 184072) | Marine viral communities from the Pacific Ocean - ETNP_6_100 (SPAdes) (version 2) | ecosystem: Environmental > Aquatic > Marine > Oceanic | place: Pacific Ocean | collected 2013-06-19 | reverse complement strand
GCAGGTTTTTGCTGAAATACTGGATTATAGTTCCAAGTCGCAGTTATGGCGTTGAAATCAAACTCGTCGCACTCATAAATGAGTTTGCCGTCGTGATATACGCCTAAGCAGTGCCGTTTGTCGTCTAGTGTTTGGACTATCAACTAAGTTCCGTTGTTTTTTACTTTTTGAACTGATATTTTTTCATTGTATCTCCAATATAACGTATTGCTTCGGAGATGTCAAGGTTTTTTCTTAAATCTTTTGCATTTTTTATGACTTTTTTGAGTTTATGCTCGTCAAGTGGGCGAAATAACTCAAAGTTTCTCGTATTGACGTAGATTGAGAGCCAATAGTCGTCAGAATAGTCGTCTGCGGAGATTTGCTCTCGCACTATTACTCTTTTTGTTGGTTTTCCGCACTTTGTTGGGGTTGTAATGGTTTTTGATGGGTATGAGGCGGCGTAAGTGTTGTAATATTGAGAGATGTAGACTTTTAGAAGGTAATAGTCATAATCGCTTGCCTTATAATACATCTTTTCAAACATATTGTCAACTGTTATTCCATAGTTTGCCATATAGTGTTGCATTTCGGGTGAACCGATGTCGGCGATGATGCGACCTGGGTAGTCAACATCTGCCATGAATCCAAACTGCTTAAGGGCGTTCATATAGAACTTGAAGTTAGGGTTGCCGAAGAACTTCTTAGCTCCCTTAATACCTAAGTTTGGTGCGATCTCAATAGCGAGTCCAGTTGAGGCGATGCCGTTTAGTCTGGACAGGACGAATGAGGAGCGAGTTAGTCTTATTTCATCTCCGCTTGAATATAACAATTCATTTAGCAATCCTACAAATTGTTCGAAGTCTTCTGGACGTCTGTCTGACTTCTCTCCACCTGTCCCTGTCTTCTCAAAATATCGACTGACGAGGCTAGAATAGATGCCATCTATGTTATTTCCGTAAAGTGTATGCATACTTTCCCAACCTCGGATTGGCTGGACTATTGAGAGTGCGCCCTGTCCTTGTCTTATTCCTCCTGCTGTAACCGTTTTGAGATAATACGCTCGGAAGTCTTTGAAGGCGTCGGCGACAAAGTTGAGAGCATAGAGCGATCCCTCAGATGGGATTGGTGCAAGGAACTTCTCCGATGGATAGACTGCGTTGCCTAGTAAGTCAACCCTGCCGTAGTTGAGATTTTCAGATGAGTCATGGAAGTTGGCGTGATTGTCGGATGGGACGACGATACTCAAATAGCGGCGTCTCATCTCGAATATTCTCTTAGAAGTAGACATTATAAGCAAGACTCAGTGTCGCTAAGTTCATCAGATGTAGTAATTTGTTGCGGACTTCCGTCTGTTCCATCTCCAAATGATTCCCATTTAGTCTTAAGTTTAGTGTTCCACTTATTGCCAGCCCCTTCTAAATCTATAGAACTCTGGACTGACACAACTCGATACATCCCTCCCAGTCCGAGTTGTTTAGCGTATGAGCTATCTTCATCGGTATATCCTAATTCTATTGGCGTTATATCTAGATATAATACTGATCCTGGTAGAAACGATGTCGTACCTCTTGTTTCTATAGAGACGTTATATTTTTCCCTAAGCGCTATATTTGAAGACACTGACTGTCTATCTGTCATAAGTCTCGCTTCTGCGTGACCTGGTATATCTTCCCTTTCGAACGATATATTCTTTAATATACCCCTATCTGCTTGTCCAAATATTATATTTGGTACATTATCGGACGGCATATCAGACACATTGGATTGTTCTATCGCAGTAATGTATCTTCCGTTTGGAGCAGCTTTAGTGGCTTGGAATCCTCTCTCGACACTCTCGAAGTCGATCCATACATATCTCTTCGTACTGTTTACAATGCCTGGAATATAAGTAGAATTATATAAAACATTATTGATTGCAAAATGAGGAAATTTAGAATCATCCAGTTCTACAGGCGTTATGCTTTGCCTATATTTCAAATTTTTGAACATTTCAGTAACGAAAAGCATCAAATCTGGAATAAAATCTCTTATCGGATATGATCTCATTGAACGTATCTTCCCGTGAAACCAACTTCGAAATAAATCATATGATATCGGAATGTCTCTGATATTTACTGCCAACATCTCAGTTTCGGCGAATGCAGGGTTTGGGTACTTGACTGAACCTACCATTACATAATCAAGCGCTTCTATATTTTTGTTGAAGTCATCGGCACTTTGAAGGCAGAAAGGCTGCAATGATTGATAGGCAGTATTCCAGTAATTCGCAGTCTCTGCTCGACGTAGCGCTTCGTGAGCCACGGCTCTGTCTTGGTTGCGTTGTTGCCACTCTGCTGCATTAGCATTATCTGCGGTTAGACGGATTTCAGGCAAAGCATCAAGTGCTTCAGCGGCGTCAATAACTGCTTGTTCTCGGTGATCAAACTCGCCTTCTTCTGTTTGAGTTTGAAGAGATATGGCTTCATACGCTGCTTCTATTATATCTCCGACAAGAACAAATGCCCCTTCGATTTCGACGCCATCAACCTCGGTTTGTATTTCCATCTCTTCATCTCCAAGGGCTATATCATGATCTCTCCCGCCTTGTCCGCTACCTAGCCAAATTCGGATGTTAGACACTGGAGAATTGACTATATTGGCTTTTGCCTTGTGTATTCGGGTTTTGAGATCGGTGCCTTGTGGTACAGGACCGACATAACCTAATTGTTCTAAAAGTCTTATTTTGAAACGTGCTCGTTGTTGCTTCGCTTGGCGGACATCGAGATCTTCTGTATTTAAGATATCTTCTATTTTGCGCTCACATCGGGATATCTTACTCTCAATATCACTTAAGAAATCTTTTTGCTCACCCAGACTTGCCCTCAACTGCACTAGAGTCGAAGTTGCCCTGCCTGCGGCTCTTTCTGATGCCACAAACACAGCGTCTGCGGAGTTGGAGTCAGATCCAAGCCGCTGAATGCGTGTGGCTATGACTGCCTCTCTAAGTTCAATATCTCTCGTCACTATTGCGATATCATTAGTAAAATCTGCTATAGCATTCCTATGGCTTTCTCTTGCTGCCTTGTCGGAAGAAAATGTGGATTCTCGAACTTTTGTCCACCGCGCCATGTCCAGCCCACCAAATATGTCGTAAGAAGGTTGTAATGCTTTGGCATTTCCCGTGGCGATGAAATCAACAGACAACTCAACGCCTTGCATTCCTAGAAAGTTGAACTCATGCTTCAAGAGGCTTAGAAAAAACTCTTCTTTTTGTTTATCTACTGCGTCTTTCCAATTATCCCATGCTTGATCAAGAATGTCACTTGGCTTATCTCCAGATAAAGCATAGCCTATCTTGACTTTTATGCGGGCTTTTTGTTCACTTGCCGTCAATTGATTATTTGGAGGAGGATTATTGACTGGCGTGCTTGGATTTGATACATTTGCATTCAATTCTTGTCCTGGATCTATCTTTATTATATCTATCCAAGAGACTTTTTTCAACCTCGTTGCTGCCACATATGCACTCCTTGCTCTTCGAAGAACATTGCGTTCTGTTGCTAGATGTTGGGCACCTATCATAGCCTGAGCAGCTTTTTCTACATCAGTTAATCGAGAATAGTCCTGTCGAGCCTCGTGGAATTCGTCTTGCAGTTCAATTGTACGTGGGGATGTATTTTGATCTGGAAAAGCGTCTGTCTTTGTAAAAAACTCTCCTATACTCTTTGCATACAATCTTATATTGAACTTTATATTAGTATGCACTTCTGCTGGATTTCCTCCGAGTCTTGTAAACTCAACTGCTTCTACGACAACTCCTTGCATATTGTCATCGACTCCTGTTGCACTTCCTTCTGACAGCGCTCGTCTTATTTCTCGTTTTGTATAAGCGCCTTGGTGGAGCATATATGCCGCATCTTCTTCGTCAGTGTCGTCCTCTGCGGGATATACTTTATATACCTCCACTTTTGGCGTTAGCATCATTACTATTGATTGTGGCAAGTCTATGAATCTATAATTTTCTTCTATTTCTTTATCTGTTTCAGAAAGAATGCTATTTGATTCAGTGACGGCGATAGAAGGCGTTACGTTTCCAATTGATACAACCATCGTTGGCGGCATGGTGTCCCTATATGTTTGAAGAGAGGCGCTGGTGTCATCTACGGCGGATCCTTTGTTAGCGCGGCAAGTATTTTTCACCACTGACACCTCTTCCATGAGCCTTGTCTGAAATTCCCATAGACGCTCTTCCGTTACAACCGACACTACAAGTACCTCAATAGCTGCTCAATAGGAGTAGGTATTATTATTGCATCTCCTAACTTCACATGTCCTTCGGTTGGCGTATTGTTATACATCGCTATCACCCACCACAACTGTGGGCGTCCATAGTATGTTGCCGCTAGTTTATAAAACCTGTCGCCAGTCTTCCATATGTGAGGAACTTCTGTGAGGCTTCTTCGTTGAGCCTGTGTTATGCGAAAGATTGTTGGAGTAGAGTATTGTCTGGTAACTCCTGCTCCGTAATTCACAAACTTATATCTTCCTGCAAATCGTTTTGGATTCATCGCCATTTTATCTCTCCCTATGGATATAAATAGTCACTCAATGTATTATTCTGGACCTTCATATTCTACACCTTCGCCCCTTGCACGCAAAAGAGAGGTTCTCTCTGTGGCGCTCATCGAAGCGATAACTTCATCAGTAATGCTGTCTTCGCTCATATACTCTTGTACACGTATTCTACCTGTTCCATGTGGCCAATCTCTATCTCTATTCTCCGCCCATTTCAAGTCTCCCGTTCCCTGTATTCTATTTCTCCCTCCGAACCCAAGAGGGTTGTCATGAATGAAGACAATTGTAATACTAACAGATAATTGTCTTGGGAGCAACAAACCCTTTTGAGAATGCGTAGTTTCACTGTCGGCTGAAGCGCCTTCTTCATAATCAAATACTCCTGCATCAGGATCAATATTGAATGTGAAATCACTTATAATTCCTTTCTCATCTCGTATTAGACTTCCAAAATCAACAGTGAATTTTCTCTCTCCTGAGAAGACTCTAACTGTATTGGCGTTTTCGCCCGAGACTCCATGCTGTCGATACCTGCCGTAGACAGTTCTTGATAATTTCGAACATTGTGAAAGATTGTTAATTGCTTGCTGTACGCTCATCGCAGGTAAAACAAATGATAGAGACACCTCCCTTTCTGTTCCTCCATAGCTAAATTTTGGATTCAAATATCCGTGAGCCTGATCTTCGGACGACCATCTGGACTTGAACGACTCTTGATACGATGTTGGTGCGATGTGATAATTGAAAGTTATACCATTATCTATGTTTTCAGTAAGTATCAATGGCGGATATAGAGCATCCACTATTATTGCTCTGCTTCCAAGGGCAGACTGTCTGTATTCTCGTTCTATCTGTGCTTGCTGCTCCTGCTCATAAGCTGCCTCCTCTTCTGCGAAAGCCGCCTCATGCCGCGCAATCAGGGCGGCGTTGTGCGCTTCCATCTCCTCTGCCGTTTCAGGTACGAGGGCTTCAGTAACATTTTGTAGATCTCCTACAAGTCCATTTGGTGGCATTACCTACCTCCAGTATAAGAAGGATAGTTAGAATCAAGAGGGCTTGGCGAATCAGGTTCGCTGTTTATTTGTATAAGCGTTTTTGCACTAATTCCTATCTGTAGGCTTATGGGATATATCTCTTTTCCAGAACTATTCAAACGCGGGACGCCTTCTATGCCATTTATCACTCCATTGTCGAAGTCTAAATTATAGTCGATACTCTCTACAACGCAGAGAGTGCCTTGTCCATTGCTGTTTCCGTCCAGTATGTTCATCATATGGATATTTATGAAAGGTATCCCGCTAAAGGAACCTCTATTGTCCATTTTCGGATAGAGCATCTGTATAAGGAGATTGACACACTGCGTGTTATGTCTTGCCTCATCTATTGAAGAGTTTAATACGGTAAAATTAAAACTAATATTTCTGCCCGTCTTTGTCATCGTTGTTATAGGATCGTGTTGGTTTGAGCCATATCTCATCCCTACCGTTGGTTTGTGACTATCTGAGAAATCAGATATAATTGCAGGAAACTCAACAGTATGTCCAGTCGGCTGGTGCTTAAACTTTATCACATATCCTTGTTCACGAGCCCAAGAAGCTACAGAAGAATCTCCTGGTAGTCCTGCTCTCAAGTGTGCTGTAGTTGGTTCTGACATTACGCTGTCTTAAGCCTGAGAGGTTGATATCCGTCTTCACCGAGATGTTCGTTTATTACTCTTCCGAACTCTCTACTGTTTACTTGCATTACAAAGTCTCCGCTATTTCCAAGTTTGGTTATCATAGTATCCATTTTTGCGCCGAGGGCTCTAACTGCTGCTACGACTGCTGCGTTGTCTCCGCCTCCTGCGCCGTTGGCGAGTGCCGTCATTGAGGAGTTATTTACTACGGCAGAACCTGGTGGAGGGACGAGAAGCTCTGGACCTTCCTCTCCGACTATGGCTGGACCTCGTGGCGTGGAGTCAGTTCCGTCGGCAAATAACCCCAAAGCGCCGCCGATGCCGCCAGCGAGAGCACCCCATGGACCGCCCATAGACAGCCCCATGGCTGCACCTTGGAGAGCACCACCTGCTCTGTCTCTAATGCCTCCTTCGCCATCTTTTACTTGAGCGCCAATCATACCTGCTGCTAAGGAAGTTCCCATATTCATTCTCGATCCTACGGCAAATAGCCCTCCGCTTGAAGTGGGGGCACCAGGGGCGGCAGACGTCGTTTGTGTGCTTCCCGTAGTGGTTGCTCGGGAGGTGGTAGAGCTTTTGGATTCTAATTTGTTAGCCTTAGCTATGGTAGCAACGATTTTCTTCCACACATCTAATAGTTTGTTCGTTTCGAGCACGCGCTTTTTTGTTAAAGCATTTTGCATCTTTGTTTTTAGAAGATTGGCAGCATACATGGCTCCGATGGCTATTCCAATAGTAATGATGCCCGCAAATCCGCCAGTGAATTTATTAAGTCCTTGCATCATTGCACTCAGTCCACCCACTATTCCTTTGAATATTTCGAACACTGGCTGAACTGCTACGGCAAACTCAGCCATAAGGATTTTCATCTCTTCGCCCATACTTCTTGCTGTAGCCATCGCGTCTTCTATCTGGGCTGCTTCGCGGCGTTGTTCCGCAGTCATATCTCTCTGATTCATCAGAGTTGCCATTGACTCGACAGACATTTTCGCAGCATTGGCTACTGCTTCTTTTTGGAAAGTGTTTAGAGTGTTCCAATCTCCTATTGAGTTAGAGAGATTGTCCGTCATATATTCCATAACGGCTGCTGGACCTTCAAGTTGTGCCTCAAGCATTCCCATTGTGCTGAATAGTTGTGTTCCCAAGACGGCGTTTAGATTTCCTGCTGCTTCGGCTGCGGAATCGAATGTTCTATATCCCGCTGCCATATCCATAAGTTCGCCGACTGCCATTCCAGTCGCATGTGCCTGCTCTTCAAGTTCTACAAACATTCCCGTTACATCGCCAGAATACAGCGCCAATTTTGGGAGCGCTTGATTCAACTCTGAAAATACTTCCGATACATTTCTTCCGAGTTCCTGTGCCAAGTCAAAAGCTGCCTCCTGCATCTGAGTTGCGCCTGCTGCTCCGAGTCCCATCATATTGGTAGACGATTGTAGTATTCCAGCGAAATCAGATGAAGCTACTCCTACTTTTCCGTATTGGGCGCTAAGTGTTCCAAGTTCCATTCGCTGGGATTCTGCCATTATGCCGAAACCCGATACTCCGCTTATTAGAGAGGAATATGAATCTCCCAGTTCTGCTGTCGATATACCAGCGGCTCGGTTGGTTTGCTCAAGCCTTATAAGTTCTTCATTGTAATGCCCTGCTGCACCTGTTGACTTATTGAAAGATGCTAAGGCTGAGTCGTTTGCTACTGCCAAAGCTATTGTAGACTGAGTTACTTTCTGTAAAATCGAGAGACCGACATTGAGGGTGGTAAATGTCTCGCTAAACTGTTCTTTTGCTTTCTTGAATGCGGCTGCGCTACCTCCCGTCTCTTTTCTTAGTTTGAAGAACGAGCCTATGAGAGTATTGGAAGAGTCTGTAATACCCGTGAATGTCTTTATCGTGTTTCCGAGGGCGCTTGAGAAGTCGTCGGTTGCTTTTTTGGCGTTTTGAGCGGCTTCGTTGCTTTCTTTGATCCTTTTCGTGTAGTCTTTAATCAGATCTTTATTAGCGCCAGTAACTCGGGCATTCTCAAGCAGAGCCTTATTAAGCTCTACCATCGCCTCTTTATATTCTAATGTCTTTTCAGCCCCTTCTCCAAGTTCAGCCTCAAGCCTTTTCTTTTCTTCTTGAGCTATATTGAGATTCTGTTGGGCTACTCTTCTTTCTTCAGCCGTTCCTCCTCCTTTTGGAGCCGTTCCTCCTCCTTTTTTACCTCTTTTTTTACCTGCCATTCTTAGTTACCCCCTACTTGAATGGCCAAACGATGCCAGTATCTTTCTCAAAGCTCTTGACTGCTCTCTCAAGTGATGCCTTTGACTTGTGTGATGCTGGGTTGTCTAATCCGTACTTCTTCATTGCTTTGAGGTATTTTGCCTCGTGTCCGAGTGCTTTCTGAAAAGAACTTATCTGTCTCTTGGTTCCTGTTACATTCACTGGGACGCTTGATCCTCCGAACATACCTCTCATCAGCATCTCGACTGCTCCACCGAACATTGCGAGCCAACTCTCATTAAGAGTGCCCTCTGTCTTAGCGTTCAGGTTGATTTCGAGTGGAACCAAATCGTTATCTTTATTCATTCTATGTCCTCCGCATAAAGTCGTTGCTTTATAAATAGTCTCTTATAAAAAGAAAACGGGCAATAATGCCCGCTCTCTGTTATCATTTTTTCTTCTGTGCCTTCTTTATAGCTTCGTTCTCGTCCTCGAACTGCTTTGATAAGCGTCGGACGAACCAGTTCCTTAGTTGCACTGGGAGATTGTATGCTTCAATGAAGCTCCAGCCTCCGTGATGTTTTAGATAGAAGAACTGCTCATATACGCCTTCCATGTACTCACTGCTTAGGCCAAAAAAACTCCGCAGTAAACGGCACCTCCACATCAGCAACGGAGCCGCAGTTGTCGCATTCACAAGGTTGATTCATATCAACGTTTGGCGTAACGACTTGAAGACAAGCTCTGATGTGCCTTGCGTCCTGTGCTGGCATGTTATCGATGAAGTTGTTGACTTCTGCTCTGTCGGTGACACCATTTACAGATACGACTAGGATTTTTAGCAAGTCAGTTGACGCAGAGGCATCGAGCTTATGCTTTGCCTTCTTAGCAGAGGTTTGCATAGCATTCTTCTCGTCCTGAGCGGTGAAGAGACGAAACTCTGCGGTGTATCCTGTTCTTGGTAGGACTGCTGTGAAAGTTCCGTTGTCAGTCGCCGCTACGCCGCTGTCGCTATTTTCGTCAGGCTGAATGCCCTCGTTATTTTCAAACTCAGTCAAGTCGAAGGTGTGCGCCTGTGCGGTGCCACAGGATGGGCAGGATACTTGGACTGTATAGTCTGCACCATAACCTGAGACTCTTGCCGCAACTAGGAGAGCGTTTTTGTCTCCGATGAGCAAGTCGTCTGGGTTGATGTTCTTATCGACGATGAGGTTAGATACGAGCCTGTCTATTGCAAGTCCGTTCTTGAGTAGCGCCTGAGAGGTTAAGATGTCCTCGTCTTTGGCTGTCATATAACGGAGTTCGATAGTCTCTTGATTGTGGAGCGGGTGATCCGCTGAATAGAACTGTCCTCGGGAAGGAAGTTCTACGAACTCTGTGGGTGTCACATAGGACAGTCCAGTGGTTTGAGTTGGAGCAGCTTGAACTGCTTGTGCTGGCGCAGGGGAAGTTGCCTTCGTGCGTCCTTTATTTCTTGACATTTACACCTCTAATGTATTTGTTTGTATTATGTCTTTATAGTATAACACGCTTGAATGAATGTTTCAAGTGCTATTTGTTATTTGTCTATTTTAGGTGGCTTGGAGGATGTTGTATTTTGCCCAATCATATTGGATAGTCAACTGAATGTCTATCATTTCCTCGGAATCATACGCATGAGAGCCAAAGTTTACTTCAGTGATGAAAGCGTTCTTGAGAACCCACTCTGCTTTTACCTCTGCGGTTGTGTCTCCGCCACTAGGATTTTGATTTGTGCCTATTTCCATTATTTTTACTATCCCTAACTGACTTGTGGCAGTATTCTTAGTAATAGCGTGATTAATAATGTTATGACTGGAAAGGGCGGTGGTTGCCGCGCCTTCGGGATCTGCGTAGCCGATATTGCCAAGGTAGTCCATGAATATTTTTGACGCATTTGGACTCAGAGCGTCAACTAATGTCAATGAGACAGTGTTCCACTCGACACGACCTGGATAATGGAAAGTGTGGTTAAAGAACTTGTGAGGGTTTGAACTCACAGTATATGACGGGCGATCCACAGACTTAGCAAGAAACTGAAGGCTCTCGCTTTCGCCTGGTGTAAACTCAACGAGGAACCTAAAGGCTCTCTTTGGCTCGAATGTGGGTGAAGTCCAGAAATCTGACATTATTTGTTTCTCCTATTGATATAAATAGTCATTAGTTTAGTTTAGTCCTCGAATCCTGCGCCTGAACTTGTAATAACAAAGTCGAGGGCAATAAACTCAATAGAGCGTGCTGGTTTGAGGAATATCTTAGCGTACATGACATTTCTATCAACCAAGTCTGCGGTTGTTGTGGTTTCGTCAAGAATGATTCTAAAGTCTGAAAGTCCAAGTCTTGCTTGGACGCTTCTCAAGAATGGCTCTGCTTTCGACAAGAACCTGTTCCAAGTTGCTGAAACGTTTTGATCGAAGAGGACAGTTGCTGCCATACGGGAGATTTCTTTCTTCACGTAAATCATTAGACGGCGAACGTTGATTCTGTCGAGAGCAGAAGGAGTCACTTGAAGTGTCTTCTGTCCGAAGATTACGATTCCCTCTGCTGGGAATGAAGCAATCGGGTTGACGTTTGCTTCGTACAAGTCGTCTCTCTGCTTAGATGTTAGTCTCTCACGAGTCTGAATAACTCCAATTCCTGCGGAACCTTCTGTCAATCCACCTCTGGTGAATCCAGCAGGAGCAAACCATAGTTCGCTTTTGCGCTGTGAACTTGAGAATGTTCCAAGAGCAACGATTGAAGGCGGTGCCCAAAGGAGACTATTGGTTATAGAGTCGTTGATTTGAACCCAAGGATAGTAAGCACAACCATAAGATGAGTTTACTCCTCTTGTGTTTAGGTTACTGATTGCGGTTGAAACACTTCCGACTCTATTTGCGATAGTGGCGGTGCTTTCAGCGCTTGTTCTGTAGCCAGAATCCAAGTCGATGACTGCAAGAGCATCTCCACGAGCCTCGCATACTTCCATCATGTGGGAAGTGAGTCCTGCGTGGTAAATACCTGGCATAGCCATTAGGTTGTATTCTACTACTTCTGGATCAGCTACGGTGTCGATTGCTCGCTTTGCTGAGTAGTAAGCGTATTTTGTAGAATCGGTTCCGTCTGCGAGAGCACGAGTATAGTTGAATGGATCTTTCTCGGTGATGTTCAATCCGTCGTAACCGCCGTAGAGTGGAACGGTGAAACGGTTGTATCCGTTATCGAGAACTGCCGTATATGAACTACTTGTCCAAGAGTTTCCTGCCAAGCGTGAACCAGATACCCAGACGCCCAATGCGATACCAGTGTCTGCCAATGCTGATCCAGATACATCGTCAAGAGAGAACATGTATGAGTATTCAGTAGAGTCTCCCGTTGCGAATGAGTCTATAACAGGTGGAAGCATACGAACGGCGTCTGAATAGCTTGAATCGTGGCGATTGTTGCCATTCTGGGTTGTGTCGATGCCGAAGTAAGCGTTCTTTGGATCTGAAAGATTTCCAGCGGAGGCGCTTACTCTTAGTGGAATCGCTGGGTAGTACATACTTCCTGTGAACCCGTCTGCTCCATCTGATCCACTTTCGATAAAGTTTGCAGATTCAGCTAAAGGAATACTGCCTCCTCCCTGCGCCCAAGCCCAATCTGGAACAGAGGCGCTGTTAGCCGAGTTATATGTCCATCGCTTCATACGAACTGGTCCGAATGAACCGAATGGAAGTAATGATGCGTCTGTTTGGCTTTCATTCACTTCTACTCTGATGAACTTAGATGCGTTTACGTAGTTTCCATAAACACGGTGGCGGCGTTCAGTGTCATCCCAAGTAAGGTATTGATCTCCGATTTTTCGTCCGATGTAGTTATTGGAGTCACGGTTTAGATTTACTGAACTGTATCTTTCGAGAACAACTGGTGCATTGTCGTTGTCTCTTGCATCTCTTACAAGAACGCTGAATGTGCCGTATTTTTGATCTGGGCTCGTTGGAGCCTTGATGTCTGCGATTGAGATTTTGAGCTTCTTTTGCTCGGCTTCGCCTGCGTCAAGAGTATGGAACTTGAATAGTTTCGTCATATTCTCGGCTTGATAGTTTGCATAAGCTCCAATATCCTGTGAAATAATCCAAGGAGTTTGCGCTGCTTGGAATCCTCCACGGAAGTCTGCGGCGCTGGTTGAACCACTGTCCAATCCTAGAACTGTTCCGAAAGTATTTGTAGTGCTTCC